>Ga0082212_10000094_pt1 | contig 128491 bp, 116 predicted proteins | sample TergutNt197P3_FD_71548 | JGI IMG/M metagenome (GOLD analysis project Ga0082212, IMG submission 71548) | Neocapritermes taracua P3 segment gut microbial communities from Petit-Saut dam, French Guiana - Nt197 P3 | ecosystem: Host-associated > Arthropoda: Insects > Digestive system > Gut ... | reverse complement strand
TTCCATTTGCTGACGGAAAGCCGCTGACATACCTCTGAGCTTCATGTAACTGAGTTTTTCGAATGTCTGTTCATTCAGCATCGTTATCGCCTCCGTAATATTTCGCTCCACGAACGAAGCTATGACGCTCACTGCTCGCGTTATCTTTTACGGCTTTAGCAACTGGAATTTTATCTTGTCCAGATTTCAAGATGGCGGAGACATTGCGATATGTCGGGTGTGGTGTATAACTGAGTGCTCTGGCACAGGCAGCTTCCAGGCGTTCGACGCCGTATTTGTCACTCATTTTAAGAATGCCCATGCAAGTACGGTATCCTTGTTGTTCCACTTTGCAGCCGGCAAGCACCGAACGGATTACCTCTGCGATATTCGGCCCCATCGTCTGTGCCCATGAAATGAAACGCTCTGCGCTCCACTCGGAACTCTTCCTGTGTTTAGGCGGCATGTGCTCATCCACAGTCCTGTACTGACCGTTATACCCCGTAAGTTGTGGATGTGAGGCAATGCGGAGACCGTTATAAAAAACTTCCACCATTCGGCTCGTAACGCGGACATCTACCTGCTGCCGGATGTATTCGTGGGGGACGCTGTAATATTGGCTGTCTACGCAAATATGGTAATTAAAGGCAACCATTGCTTTCTTCCACGTTGCAATTTCGTACGGCACTGCCGGGAGAGGTAAGAGTAATTCTCGCTCTTCTTCCATGAACACACTTTTACGGCTGCCGGGCCGTTTTTGAAATGGATGCTCATTGTAGTCGGCCAGCTTCTTTGCGATGTCTCCATTTAGCTCATTCACGGAGAAATACGTCTGGTTCCTGAGCGCTGCCACGATCCAAGTAGATATGTCTCCTACAGTGCTTTCAACACTGGGTTTATCACGAGGTTTCCGGACGCGGGCTGGAACAATGGCTGTTCCGTAATGTTCTGCCATTTCGTGATAAGTTTTATTGATAACGGGGGTATACCATTCTATCTTCTCCACGCCAGTTTTGAGGTTATCTGAGACAACCATGCGAGGAACACCGTCAAAGTGAGCAAAGGCGTGAATATGAGCGGTAATCCAGTTTTCCAAATTGCGTGAAGCGAATGCCTCAACATAAGTATACTGACTGGCAGGTAACACCGCGACGAAAATATAGGCCGGAATATCGTCTCCCGTTATGCTGTCCTGTATGGCCGCCGTTTGTCCTGCCCAATCTGTTTCCATACGTTCGCCTGGTTTTCTGTTGATACGCATCGTGGCTTTAGAAATAACAGCATATTTGTTGTAAAACTTGCAGTATTGGCTGTACTGATATGGTATTTCTCCGCTATCTTTACACTTCTGACAGTATTCATCCCATAGTAGCGTGAGTGTCACGCCCGGCTTTGATAGTTCCCCATGGATATACTCGCAGTCCGGTATTCGTACTGACGCAGCCTTTTCCTTTTCGGGGAAAAGTATCTTCTTCAGCTCGCTGTCTGTGATGTCCAAAGGTAGCGGCCATTCCATACCCAATTTTTGGGCTCGTGCCAACACTTCCGCCACAGTATTACGTGAACAAGATACACTTCCTGCAATACTGCGCCCACTCAATCCCAAAGAATTGAGCCGTAAAATCTCCCGAAACTCTGCCATACCTAAAACCTCCCAAGATTCGATTTTGCACATTTCAATGTGCGCTTTGAATTTTGGCAGGTGGCTCCCGATAAGGAGAATGCTGGCTCTCTACGTGGAGATATGGTGGCTCTATTTTTGAAGATTAATGGCTCTCATTTTGGAGACAAATGGCTCTCACGGAGCGGAATATTCAGTATTCCCGCATTCAAACAAATCCGTAATAACAATGCTCATAAATTCTTTATTAGAAATATGCGCGAAAAAGCATCTCATATAATCATGAAGACAATCTGAAATGAGATACGATAACAAGTTACCATTCTCGTATTTTTGCTTTTTTGATAATACATGCAATAAACTATCATTCTCAAGATTACACATTTTCGATATTGCATATGAGAGGTCTTTTATATAAGACTCATCATTAAGATTATGAATAGTTTTTGCCCCACAAAACAACTGTAAGAAACCTAATTTATTCTTTAGTATCTCTTCTTTTAAAGAATTGAGTATACTCTTTGCTGTTTCGTCATAATATATATTATGTTGCTCTATTGTTGTAATAAACGTACTTACAAACAAATCATCCAATCCGTCAGCAAGATACTTATGTTTTTCAATAAATGAGCTTAGTTTAGCTGATGTTAGATTGCTAAATATACTTAGAGGAATGCTTACTAATGTATTAATGATTTCTGACAACATGAAATCAATCCTTTCACGCCTTTTATTATTTTGACCAAAACAGTTTTAAACGTCAAACAGAAAATACTGTTGGAGATAAACTCATTTTTTTGTTTTTATAGCATTATTCAACTCGTCAACATCGTTTACTTCATCCTCCGGTGTATCCATAGGAGCCTTCAATCGGCGTGTGTTGAATTTAGCGTATTCTGCTAGAGCGCGTCGCTCCATATCTATGTTGGACACCTTGCCGCTTCCTTGCAGTATATTCCTTTTTCGGAAGGTTAGAAATTCATCAAGCGATTCTACCCAGTTTTTCATGTACATCGGAATTTTTTGACGTGCCATGTCCTCCGCATGGTCGAGGAACATAGTGACTATACGGTTCAGGTCTTCTAGTTCGTTGCGCTCCAAATAGTTCTTTGCAATAGTAACATCGGACTGGAGTACGTGTTCTCCTGAATATGTAGTCAAGCCCATGTTCGTTTTTTCTGAATCTACCCTGCTGACGATCAGATCGGCGGCAGTCATACCATGCACTGCGTAATGGAGTTTATTTTGAACTGTTGCGAAAAACTCTTTCGTCATTTCCAGCTTCGGGTCATAATCAACGGAGAGCGCGTATATATCCCTAACTTTCATGTAGAATCGCTTCTCAGACGCACGGATGTCGCGGATACGCGCAAGCAATTCGTCAAAATAATCTTCGCCGAATTGTTTAGGATTTTTTAACCGGGCATCGTTGAGTACAAACCCTTTTTTCATATACTCAGTCAATACGGTAGTAGCCCAATTTCTGAATTGTAATCCGATATGGGAATGCACACGGTAGCCGATTGCGAGAATCATGTCAAGATTGTAGAACTTCACGTTGCGTTTGACGGAGCGGTTGCCCTCAATTTGAACTTGTAAGGATTGCTTACAAGTTGCCGCTTCGTCCAGTTCGCCTTCTTTATAGATGTTTCGCGTGTGCATTATAATATTTTGTGGCGTGGTTTGATATAGCTCGGCAATCAAAGATTGCGAAAGCCAGACCGTACCTTCTTCAAGGTACACGTCGATTCTTGTGTCGCCGCTCTCTGACTGGTAAATAAGGATTTCGCCTTTTTGCAGTTCGTCCATCAAACAACCTCCGTAGGGATTACGTTCGTATTACCCACATTTTAACCATTCACAAACACTATCTAATTGTTCTGCAATTCCAATCCAATCTCGATTTAAGTCAAGCGTTTTCAAGCTACTCGTAATACGTCCACATCATAATAATTTTAACAGTTTTCACGTTTTCATCTACCTGATATATAAGCCTGTGTTTGATATTTACCCTGCGTGAATAAGCGCCGCTTAAATCTCCCTTGAGCTTTTCAAAGGTCGGCGGCGACACAAAATGGTTTTCTCTTAATAAGTCGATAAGGCTTTTCGCTTTCTTATCCAAGCCTGCTTCCTTGAGCTTAACAATATCGTTTTTCGCCCTCTTGGTGTACACAATAGAGTACATTACCATTGAACTTCATTTTCCGGAATGCACTCGGATATAGGTGTGTTCAGCCCCTCGATAATGGCATTTTTTACATCAGGCATGGACGACAGATACAGCGTTTCCATCAACCCGTTATAATCATCTTCACTGATAACAACGGCGTTACCGTCCTTTGTGCTAATGTTGACAGGCTCGCCCCATTTTATAGTCTGTTCTAAAATCCTGAACATATCTTTTCTGAAACTTGTTGCATTAGTGTTCAGCACAACAGTCACCTCGCTTATCACATCTACTGATGAAATCAAATTCGTACACGTACACTTTAACGTACAGTGAGGAGTTTGCCAATCTCATATTTATTCCCCATCATCGTGCATAACTATTTCGACTTTGCCTGACTTGCCGTTGTACTTGCTGTTGTACCTGTTGCTCTGTGCCGTTATTATATTGCTGGAATTTCGGTGGCAGTTACCAGCTAACCACCTGCGACACAGGGATAATCCCTAAAACTCTCCTTTTATCAAACTGTTATCAAATGGCAAATCCAATCTCGATATGTCTTGTAAATGCAATGGGTTTGAGCGTTTGTGCGACTACTCCCACTCAATAGTCGCCGGGGGTTTTCCCGTTACGTCGTAAACTACCCGGCTTACCTCCTTTACTTCGTTACAGATTCTTCTTGCTGTAGCGTCCAATACTTCGTGGGGGAAACGGAACCAGTCCGCTGTCATTCCGTCTGAGGCGTCTACCGCCCGGAGCGCTATTACTTCTCCGTATGTCCGGACGTCTCCTACCACTCCTACGCTTTTTACGGGTAAAAGCACGCTGAACGCCTGCCATGTTTTGTCATAAAGACCCGCGTTTCTTATTTCCTCTATGAATATCGCATCCGCCTTACGGAGGACTTCCAAGCGCTCTCTTGTTATTTCGCCGAGGCAACGTACAGCAAGGCCGGGACCCGGGAACGGGTGGCGCGTGAGTATACTCTCCGGAATTCCCAAAATATGCCCTATTTTTCTTACTTCATCCTTGAATAAATCTCTCAGCGGTTCGAGGACTTGAAATTTCATGTCCTCCGGCAGCCCTCCGACGTTATGATGCGACTTTATGACCGACGCGTCTTTCCCTTTTTGCCCGCTCTCAATGACATCGGGATATATTGTTCCCTGTAACAGCCAGTCGTTATCGGAATTATCCTTGCCGCATATTTTTTCCGCCGCGTCCTCAAAGACCCTGATAAACGTCTCGCCAATTATCTTTCTTTTGCGTTCCGGCTCCGTTACGCCCGAGAGCGCTTCAAGGAACCTTTCTGACGCGTCGACATGATGCACGCTAAGGTTCATTGATTCGTAGTCTTTCAGAACCTGTTCCGCTTCGCCAAGCCTTAGCAGCCCATGGTCGACAAATATGCAGTCCAGATTAACTGTAGCGCGTGAAACTATTGATGCCGCGACGCTTGAATCAACTCCTCCGGACAGGCCGCATATCACATGCCCTGAGCTTATCTTCTCAGTTATTTTTTTCACTTTATCGTCAAGCCACGAGTTTAAATTCCAGCTTGGCCCGCAGCTGCAAATGTTGAATAGAAAATTCGAAAGCACTTTGACTCCATCCTCTGTATGAACAACCTCCGGGTGGAACTGAATAGCTGAAATCCCGCCTTCATACAACTCAAAACCTGCAAGTATGTTACCGCTCTTTGCTGTAGCGCGCGCTCCTGGCGGAAGTTCTTCGACCTGATCCCAGTGGCTCATCCAGACCGTGAACTCATCTTTGAGCCCGCAGAACAGCTTTCCGCTGTTAAGGTTTTGGAGAGTTGATCGCCCATATTCGGCGCGTTCCCCTTTTCCGACTTTTCCTCCGAGAATTTTTGCCAATATCTGCATTCCATAGCAAACGCCGAGAATTGGGATTTGCGCCTCAAGTAGTTTTGCATCTATTGACGGGGCGTTTTCTTCCCTCGCTGAATGGGGCCCTCCTGAAAGGATTATTCCTTTAGGATTTAAAGAAATTATTTTTTCAAGTGAAACATCCCATGGCAATATTTCGCTGAATACCTCCAATTCCCTTATTCGTCTTGCTATCAACTGGGTATACTGCGAGCCGAAATCTAGTATCAGTATGTTATCTATATGTCTCATCTTTAAACCTAATCCTCCCGATTATATTTATAGCCTCAATAATGTAATGAATTATACTGGAACTCTGGTTATTTTTACGATAAGATATGGCATATTTAAGCATTGTTGTATGACATTAAATCAATAAGTGTGATAAAGGAGATGTCTATTTACAAAATGAGAGATAACATCTGCGAACAAATTGATTTTATTTTACAAGGCGGACTTTGGGAGAAAATTACTGAAGAGCTGGCGAGATTTACGTCATCTGCCCTCATAGTTGAGATAAAAAATGAGGATATTGTTGTGATGGAAGCTATGAATGCAGAAATTGACAGATTGATGTTCAGAGGCGCAGGCGCAGAATTATCAGCCTGTTCGCCAAAGGTCCCGCCTATTCAGAAGATTTATTTTGATAGTTTTTCAATTCCGGCTATATCCCAGTTGGAAAAGTGGACAAATGTAATTAGGTTTCATGGTAAAGAATGGGGTATTTATATCCTTATTGCGGAAACTCCGTCTCAAGATCTTTTAGACGCGCTCAGACCATACCTTAAAGTTATCTCACTCTGGATTTCCCTCCGGAATTCGTCTCAGTTGGAGGAACGCTTGTCCGCTCTATCGTACATGATACTAACTACGAAAAGCCTTCTGTCTTCGATTTTTGAACCAATGAGCATTGAGTATTATGCTGATTTCTTATGCAGCGTTCTCAAGGAGAGCTTTTTCACTAGAAAAATGGCGGTTTACGTTGACGACGGGTTTTCAATAAAACTTCTCAAGGGAGATGCGCTTGGTTCTCTCGAAAGGAGCGGCGTTTTTGCTTCAAAGATACTTTCGCCGAGCCCGATAATCTACAAAGATGAGGAAGCAAAAGAAATTGGTTTGGACTCGCAGTACGTTGACGGAAAGTATGTTTTCATCCTGCCGGTGACATGCGCGGTTTCTGGTGAAATCGGCTATCGTTTGTTTTGTATAGGAATATTGGAAGAACCTAACGCTCAGGAAATGTTAAATTTCATGGAGCTCATAGGAAATGTTGCTTCAAAAGCCCTCGTAATAAGACACCTCCATACGGCAGCTGAAGAGAGCGCGAGGCAATTGAATTTAAGATCATACACCGTCGCAGCTTTTTACAATGTTTTAAAAAAGCTCGTATCATATAAAGAAAGAATTGAATTGCTATCTTTCCTCTTAAGCTTTTTCAACGAAACGTCACAAGCTGAGAGAGTGAAACTTGTGGTTTACGACTCGCGAGAGAGCAAATATTTCTTGGTTGGAGAGAGTTTCAGCGGCATAACGGCTCAATGTTTCGACCCGTTAACGGATGTTATTGAAAGGATTCCTGGAGATGAAGAGGGAGAAATTGATGAATCCAGGCTGGCATCTTTAGGTTTTAAATTTAAAGATATTCCCGAATGTAAAGTTTATCCGCTATGGGTTGAAAACGAACTTGAAGGTTTTGTCGCCATGTATAATATTAAGTGTGATGCTGAAATTCCAGATTACCCTGTTGTTTTTAGAACATTTTGCCAAATAGCGGCAAGAGAGCTTCATTATAGATTAATTCGATAGTATTATTAATTATGCTCTAAATATACGGGGGATTTTTGGTGACTAGTTCAAAGAAACTATATGATTTTTATGATTGGCAGCTAAAGGCTTTTCAAATGATTAAAGGACATAGCGCGGTTTTATCTGCTCCGACAGGTTCCGGGAAAACCCTTGTTGCATATCTTTGGGCGGGGCTCTTGAATGAGGACGGTCACGCGCAAGATACGAAAGAGAGAATAATTTTTACTGCCCCAATAAAAGCTCTCAGTAACGAGCGATACATGGACTTAAGACGAATGGGGCTTGATGTAGGAATAGAGACCGGCGATTTTAAACGGAACGAAAATGCAAGGATAATTTGCTGTACTCAGGAAATATACACGATGAAATATGCAGTTGGTAAAAAGCAAAAGCTTATCGTTGACGAGTTTCATTATATCTTCACAGATCCGGACAGATCACGTACTTATATTGACGGACTCAGAACAAGCGATGCAAGTATTCCAATACTTGTTATGTCGGCGACTTTTGGCGGCGCGAAGGTTGTGAAGGACTACCTCTCGGAAATCTGCAGGCGCGAATTTGTTTTGTATGAAAACCGTAAAAGAATGACAGAGTTAGTGTTTACACCAAAAAAACCGGCTTTGATATCCAACATACATGATGCGCTTGTATTTGTTTTTTCGCAAAAAGCTGCGGCGGATTGCGCCATCAAGATAGCCTCCACAAGGTATCCAGTTGCTCCGGAAAACTATAACCGTTTACGTAAGCTTGCTGAAATACTGGAAGTCCCCAAAATATCGCCCGCGTTGTTCAAAGGAGTGGGTATATATCATGGTGGAATGTTTCCAAAAGAAAAACTGTTGGTTGAATCCGCTTTTCGTGAAAGGATAATTGACGTTGTATGCGGAACTAACGCGCTCTCGTTAGGAGTTAATCTTCCTGCCCAAACGGTTATTTTTGCGCAGTTAATACAGTATCGAGACGAGCCAATAAGTAAAAATGAGTTTTTACAAATGGCAGGCAGATCAGGACGTAAAGGACTGTTTGACATCGGGTATGTTACGTGGCTCAAGGAATCGCCTTATGAACGAAGAGGAATTAATACCGGCAAAGTATTTACGGCGCTTTGCGAAATGCCGCCTGAGCAGGCGCGCGTGACGCTCAGGCCGTCATACGGAAGGCTTCTGAGAAAACAAGTTCTTATGGAGACGGAAGCTGAATACATGGCGGAGTATTCTTTCCCTCAGGGAGACCCCCGGTTTTGTTTTGAGTTTTTACGTTCAGGACTTGAGAAAATTGATCGCTCAGTTAGAAAGTTAGTCCATGGAAAGGAGCGTGAAAAATATCGTGTAATTCTTGCTACGATATGGTATGACGAGATGGAAATAGATGAAAATTTGGAAATGGCTACTTTATTTTTTGAGGAGCCTTCCCCAAGCGCTCTGATGGCTGCGCAGATGGTGCTTCCTTTTGAGAGAAATTATCTGCAGGCGTTGCTGAAGGTCAAAAGGTTCGCCAATAATCTTCCAAAAGGATATGCTTTTCGTTCAATGAGCGAACTCAATAATACTGTTGAAAAAATAGATCCCACTATTTATGGGTTTGAGGAAAAAATTGGAGAAATTGAAATTTCTGCCATTTTATAGCTAAAGTTCTCTTGCCAAATTAGCATTATTTGTGTATATTCCCCAATTATGTATTTAAGATTTTAAAAGATGGCCTTTAATGTCAACAGCTAGTATTTGCGGAAAGGAATGCCAGAAAAGATGAACTCATATGTCCCGAGAGTCTTAAGCGTAGAGGAAAAGCAATTTCTGTCCCCTGAAGCTCAAGAAGTTGCTTATCATTATTTTATTTCGGAAGAAATTCCACTGGAAGTGACAGAAAAGGCTATTTTACAAGCTCAGGTTTTAAGTGGATTTGGAGTTAGAACCATAAGCGGAGAGATGCTTAGCCAACTTATTAACGCTAATATATTTGACGATTACTCTAAATTGTCAGCTCAATTACCTTTTAAAGATCTGATGCTAAGGGTTTATTAAATGAAGACGACAAAAGGAGCAGCAACATCTAAAGATAAAAAGAGCGCAGAAAACAAAACTATAGTAAAATCAAAAACCACAAGAAAAACGACTTCAAAGAAGACTGCTTCTGTTAATAAGAAAAGTAGTGTAATTCCATCAAATATTAAAGACAAAACTCTAGTGATAGTGGAATCCCCAACTAAGGCAAAATCGCTTTCCAAAATGCTTGGAGTCAATTATATAGTTCGTTCAAGCGTCGGACACATTCGTGACCTCCCAAAAAGCCGAATGGCAGTTGATATTGAAAATGACTTTAAACCTGAGTATATACTGGTCAAGGGCAAAGCCGCACTAAAAAATGAGCTTTCAGAGATATCAAAGGGCGCTAAAAAAACGTTGCTCGCATCCGATCCCGACAGAGAAGGGGAAGCTATTGCATGGCATCTGGCAGATTTGCTGGACATAAACCCGCAGGATAAATGCAGGGTTCGTTTTTACGAAATTACTCCTAACACGGTTAAGGATGCCATAAAAAAGCCGGAAGAAATTGATGAAAAGAAGGTTGATGCCCAGCAGGCAAGGAGAATTCTCGACAGGCTTGTCGGCTACACCTTAAGTCCGGTTCTATGGAAAAAGGTTCGTTTTGGGCTTTCAGCAGGAAGGGTTCAGTCTGTTGCTTTGGCTATCATTTGTGAACGGGAGCGGGAGATTACATCTTTTGTGCCTGAAGAGTACTGGACAATTATCATAGGAGCATCCTCGAAGGACGGTAAAAGGGAGTATGCGCTAAGAGCTCATACTTTTGAAGGAAAGAGTCTTTATAAGGAAGGGAAATCTCTTCTTATTAAAGATGAGAAAATGGCTGACAGGATTATAAAGGAAGTAAACGTAAATAAAATAGTTGTAACTGCTTTTAATATAAGAGAGAGTTTGCGCAAAGCCCCGCCGCCATTTCGTACAAGTACGCTGCAGCAGGAAGCTTCACGCCGGGTCGGCTTTGCTCCGAGGCGCACAATGCGAATAGCGCAAGAACTTTTTGAGGGCATAGCCATTCCTGGGAAAGGAACTGTCGGATTAATAACTTATATGAGAACCGACAGCTTAAGGCTTGCAAATGAAGCAGTAAATTCATGCAGGGATTATATAAAGGACAATTTTGGAAACAAGTATTTGCCAAAGTCGAGCATTACATATAGTGTAAACGGGCGAAGCCAGGACGCGCATGAGGCTATACGTCCGACTGATATATCTCTTTCCCCTGAATCAATAAAGAACTCATTATCTCCTGATCAGTTTAAACTTTACGATATCATTTGGCGACGCACAGTTGCTTGCCAGATGACGCCTGCAGTAGTCGCCAATTCAACGCTCTTCGCTGAGTCCGGAGACGTTGGCTTGCGTCAGCTGGGAGAGGTTCTTATTTTTGAAGGATACGGGAAAGTCTGGCCGCTTGAATTGAAGGGCGAACGGATGGAAAATGCTGAGCGGGGCGAAGAATTGTTTTTTAAATACGCCGAAAAAGAGCAGAAATTTACGCGTCCCCCCGCAAGATATACTGAAGCGTCGCTTATTAAGACATTAGAGGAGGATGGAGTAGGGCGCCCTTCGACGTATGCTTCAATAGTCGACACTCTTTACGACCGGAATTACGTTAAGATTAACGATGAAAAACGGTTGGAGCCAACACCTCTTGGGATCGTAGTAGATGAGTTTTTGCACAAATATTTTAATAAAGCGAATTACTCCTCAATAGTGGATGTTGGCTTCACGGCTCTAATGGAAAAGAATCTGGATGAAGTAGAAGAGGACAGAAGAAAATGGCTTGAAGTTGTAAAAGAATTCTGGGGAGATTTTTCCAAGACGGTGGAGGAAGCTCAAAACGCTGAACGCGTCAAACTTCCTGACGCTGAGCCAATTGGTGAAGATTGTCCAAACTGCGGGTATCCTCTTGTGCTGAAAAGCGGAAGGTTTGGAAGTTTTATAGCGTGTTCCGGTTATCCGAATTGTAAATATACCCGCCCTATTTTAGAAAAAATCGGAATAAAATGTCCTAAATGCGGAGAAACAGAAGGCGGTGAAGTAATAAAGCGGCGAGGCCGAAACGGGAAGTCTTTTTATGGCTGTTCCGCGTATCCAAATTGCGATTACGTTTCCTGGAGCAAACCTATAAGTGAGAAATGTCCCAAATGCGGCGGAAACATGCAGAGAAAAGGAAAATTCATAGTATGTTCAGAATGCGGTCACAAAGCAGATGAATAGAGTATCTGTCATTGGAGGCGGCCTTGCGGGGAGTGAAGCTGCCTCGCAGCTTGCAAGACGGGGTATTGAGGTCGATATTTACGAAATGCGTCCAAACAAAAGCACTCCTGCCCATAAAACAGGTATGCTTGCCGAAATAGTTTGCAGCAATTCTTTCGGGGCAAACGATATTTCAAGTGCTGCCGGTATTTTGAAACACGAGCTAAAAATCCTTAACAGCCTCGTCATGGAATGTGCGGAGAATTCTCAGGTTCCTGCGGGAAAAGCGCTTGCCGTCGACAGAGATGTTTTTTCATCCCTCGTAACTGAACGCCTTTCTTCAATGCCAAACGTAAGAATAATCCGTGAGGAGTTATTAGAGATACCGGAAGGGGAAGTCATTGTAGCTACAGGCCCGTTAACTTCCATGCCATTGGCGCTTTCACTAAAAAATATAATAGGAGAGGATTATTTTTCATTTTACGATGCAGTCGCCCCAATAGTCATGGCGGACTCGATAGACGTAAATATCGCATGGAAAGCCGGACGATACGGACGCGGGAGCGACTACTTCAATTGTCCAATGAACAAGGAGCAATACATTGCTTTTTATGGCGCATTAGTATCTGCAGAAAGAGCGGTTCCGCACAATTTTGAAGTGGACTCATCATTTTTTGAAGGATGTATGCCCGTTGAGCAGGTGGCGAGAAGAGGAATTGATACTTTGCGATTTGGAGCTTTAAAACCGGTTGGGCTAACCGACCCGAAGACCGGGCGCGAGCCTTACGCTGTGGTTCAATTACGGCAGGACAATATTGATGGAACAATGTTCAATTTAGTTGGTTTTCAGACAAGCCTGCGACATGGGGAACAAGAGCGGGTTTTCAGGATGATTCCCGGCCTTCAAAATGCAGAGTTTGTAAGGTTTGGAGTTATGCACAGGAATATATACGTGAATGCTCCCGCAGTGCTTAACTCTGCGCTTCGTATAAAATCTCTTAAGGGAAAAAACGTATTCTTAGCCGGTCAGTTAACAGGGGTGGAAGGATATATGGAAAGCACGGCTATGGGTCTTGTAGCCGCGTTGAACATGTATTGCACATTAAATAATGTCCCCGACCCCGTTTTCCCGCGCGAGAGCGCAATAGGGTCGCTTTTGAATTACCTTCAGAATGCTGATGTAAAGCACTTTCAGCCCATGAACGTGAACCTTGGAATTTTCCCTCCGTTTGATGGGAAGAAAATTAAAAATAAAACCGAACGTTGTCAAATGGTTGCAAAAAGAGCTATTGAAAAAATCTCGGAGATGACGCGGGAACATGATTTCATTTGAACTGGCTGCCGACCTGTTTATTGAAAAGACAAAGCTACAGGCGGGTACAACAGGAAACACCGCCATTAGCTATTCCGTTGACATCGCGCAGTTTGCTTCGTACATTGAAAAGCTTGGAATAGAATCAATCCCTGATGTAACTCAGAAAATAATAAAATCGTACATCAGGGAAATGAGCGGTTGGTATGAGAAGTCCTCAATATCAAGGAAACTATCGGCGTTGCGAGGGTTTTTCTCGTTCGCGTCAGAACGGGGAATGATCAGTGTTAATCCAATGAAAGCGATAAAAGGGGTTACATCTCCGCGCCCACTTCCAAAAGCGGTTTCGCAGGAGACTATCAATAAAATGCTTGATAACGCGAAGGCTAGCAAGACTCCCCTCCGGGATACTTTGATATTCGAGCTCTTATACGGTTCAGGACTCAGAATATCCGAGCTTGTTGCGCTCAAGTGGGAACATATCGATATTGAATCCATGTGGCTTGTAGTATCAGGAAAAGGAGACAAACAGCGCCGCGTCCCTTTTGGCCGTTTTGCGGCTAAAGCGTTGCAGGAAGTATATAATAAATATGGAAAAGACTCAGATTACATTTTGCCCGACGAAAGCGGCAAGAGACCGATAAACGTGCGCACCGTTCACAGGATAGTTACGGGAATAGCAAAAAAGGTCGGAGCGTACTCTGTGACTCCGCATGTTTTAAGGCACTCTTGCGCGACACATATGCTTGAAGGCGGCGCGTCCCTCAAATTTATTCAGGAATTCCTCGGACACGAGAACCTGTCAACAACTCAAATTTACCTGGCAATAAGCGCTTCACGCATGAAGGAGAGTTACGCAAAGGCGCATCCAAGGGCAAGTATTTTATGTTGAAGTTTGAATAGTAATATTAAATCCTAAAATGGTATAATGTATGTTAGAGGTAATATCCTAAAAATACTTATTAATAAACAGGAGGGGTTTTTTTGAAAAAGTTATTTTTAGCATTAGCGCTTGTTGTTTTTGTTACTGGTGTAGCATTTGCGGCGGATGTCGTTAAAATTGGCGAGATAGCAACTCAGACAGGCGATTTTGCCGCATACGGGCAAGCTGAGATAGAGGCTATCAAAATAGCGGTGAAAGAAATAAACACAGCAGGCGGAATTGATGTAGGCGGAAACAAATTGATGATTGATTTAGTTATGTATGACTGCCGTACTCGCGCGGAGGACATGGTAAGCGCTGCTCGTCGCCTTGTTAATGAGGACAAAGTCGTTGGCGTTATCGGCCCGAGCGGAAGCGGACTTTGCATTGCGGCATCGACGGTTTTCAATGAAGCGCAAGTTCCCCATATCGGAACCCTCCCGACAAACCCGCTTGTAACAGTTGATGAAAGCGGAAAAGTCAAGCCGTATAATTTCCGTATTTGCTTCCTTGATCCCTATCAGGGAAAAATGATCGCGTACTTCTCAGCCAAGAGTCTTGGCAAGACAAAAGCAGCCGTTCTTTATGACGTGGCGAGCGATTACTCGCAGGGGCTTCGTGAGTTCTTTATTGAGAGCTTCAAAGAGTATGGCGGAGAAATTGTTGCCGATGAAGGGCACCGTGGAGAAGACGTGGACTTCCGCGCCCAGCTCACGAAAATTAAGGATGCTAACCCTGATGTGCTAGTTATTCCGACAATGGGCAAGTGCCTTCCGCTTTCCGTGAAGCAAGCCCGCGAAATGGGCATGAATATGCCGATAGTTGGTGGAGACGGGTATGGCGACTTTATGTGGGAAATAGCAGGAGACACATTGCTAAACTCTTTCTGGGTAAGCCATGTCGATAAGGCCGACCCGACTCTTGCAAAATTCTTTGCGGATTATGAGACGGAAACCGGAACTGAATGTCAGGAGTTTATGAACGCTGTTATGGCTTACGATAGCTTGTATTGGCTGAAAAACGCTATTGAGCGCGCTGCTTCGCTTGACCCTGTAAAGATTGCTGAAGCCATTGCGGCAACGAAAGACCTCAAGTTGCTTCACTGCACACTTACGATGGACGAATTCCATAACCCCAAGGACAAGGACGGCATCATCCTTGAGGCAAAGGATGGCAAAGCGGTATTCTTTGAAAAGATTAAACCATAGTTAAATACAATGTTCAATGCACAATGAAAAGATAAAAAACGGGGGGCGCGGGCTTCCCGTTTTTTAAACGGAAAATTGAAAAATGAAAGACAAAAGACGAATTGTAATGAGAACCTATGTTTTGGAAGCTTGCGCGATGCTTGCTGTTCTAGCAAATGAATTGGGTGCTGATGAGTAGCATCTACTATAGATATTTTTCTTCAAACTCGCTAATCGTCATAATTTCCGGGCGTTCCAAATCGAGGCCGCCAAAGTCCTTATCCCCGGTTATGAACACATCAACATCAGCTAAGATAGCCGAAGCTAGTATAGGATAATCCTTTTTATCACGGATTTTTGGGTAAATGTCATCATCAATTTCTATCGGCGAATGTACGGCTTCGTAACTCAACCGTTTCAAGAAACGTTCTAACGCTGACTCTTTCCCTGGAAATTTGAGATTCATAACTGCGTGTAGTTCATCAATAATCCGACTCGGCAGAACAATTTTGTATTCCTCAGCAATACGAAGCGTAATGTCTGTTGTACGTTTACCTGAGAGTATTCCGGCTGAGATTAGTATATTTGTGTCAAGCGTTACTCTCATGCTGCGCTTCCCACATTTTTCTACGTAATTCCTTTACCAAGTCAACAATATCTTGTTCTGAGTTAATCCCAGCTCTTTCAGCCTCGCCTGCCATCTCACGTTGAAATTCCTCAAACGCTAGACGATTGGAGTTCATCAATACAATGTCTCCTCTTTTCTCCATGAAAACAACCTTATCCCCGTTTTTGAGACTTAATTTCTTCCGGATTTCCACAGGTATTGTTACTTGACCTTTAACTGATAATTTTGCAATATCTAGCACGTTGACGACCTCCTATCATTAAGCAAAGAATCCTTTACTTTCTTTACTTAATTATATGATGTCTCGTTGATGATGTAAATACAAAAATATTTAGAAACGCAATATCAAGAATGCTTCTGTATTCTTTGAAAAATACCATTTTCCATTTTCCATTTATATTGTTGCGTGGAATACGTCTCCTGAGCTGAATTTTTCTACTCCGTTTTTGGTCTCCGCCAGTAATTCTCCTGATTGCCCAATTCCTATCGCGGTTCCGTTTATTGTTCTTTCGCCTGTTTCTATTTGTACTGCTCTTCCAATTGTTGTGCAAAATGGAATGTACTCTTGCAGAATTTTTTCGGCGCCTTGGAGTTCAAAATTTTCTATTCTGCTGAATAATTCACTGGAAATACCTTTCAGCAGATCTTTTTTATCAATATTGTTGACGTATTCATCAAGCGCGCATGCGCGGCGCGAAAGTTCAGCAGGAATTGATTCCCGCTTACAGTTAATCCCTATACCGACGATACAAAATTTAACTTCTGCGTCGTAAATCGATGCTTCAGATAGTATTCCGCAGATTTTTTTTATAGTTCCTTCCTCTTCAATAATCACGTCGTTCGGCCATTTTAGGGCGGCGCTGATACCGTATGAATATCTCAAGAATGACGCGACTGCAAGCCCCGCCGCTAGATTTATCAAATGAATGTTTGACGGGTGAATACGCGGCCTGACGAGAAAAGAAACATACAGGCCTCCGTCACGCGGGCTCTCCCAACTTCTGTCGCAACGCCCTTTTCCGCTTGTCTGTTCGTTGGCAGTAACGATTGCAGTTTGAATTCCGTTTAGTGCAAGGCGTTTTGCTTCTGCTTGGGTCGAAGTCAGGGAATTGTATCGATAAATTATTGATTCGAGTTCCGAGTAATTTGTTTTCAAATTCATTCTCCTGTTATAATCAATCTAATGTTTAATAATAGCTTAAAATGAAAAAAAATGGAGGAAACTAATTTGTCAGCATCGCTATTATCCTCACAAAACGCTTCGGTAATTGAGGGACTGCGTTCTTTAAAACAAGAACTGCAGGACAGCCTTTGACCTTGATTCTCTTAAAGAAAAAGTAAAAGAGCTCGAAAAAATAACACAGAAGGAAAATTTCTGGCAAAGCGAAAATTCTCAGGATGTCTTAAAGGAACTTTCACGTACTCAGGATGTAATTCAATCTTGGGGAAATATGGAAAATGAGTTTAATGAACTTACGCTTCTTGAAGAGATGCTTCAGGAATGTGACGACGCTGAACTTCAGTTAGAATTCGAGAGCAGATCGGCGGCGTTACATAAAGAGCTTGACCATCAGCAGCTTTTTTTGCTACTCAATGAAGAATATGACAAAAACAATGCAATACTAACAATACACGCGGGATCAGGAGGACTTGATTCGCAAGATTGGGCGGGAATGTTATTTCGCATGTACCTTCGATGGGTTGAGCGGGAAAATTTCAGAGCGAGCGTAATTGATGTTCAAAGCGATGACGAGGCGGGAATAAAAAGCGCAACGATAGAAGTGACCGGCTTGTTTGCTCATGGATATTTAAAATCCGAAAAGGGTGTTCATCGCCTTGTTAGAATATCTCCGTTTGACACAGCAAAGAGAAGGCATACAAGCTTTGCTTCTGTAAGTGTTTATCCTGAGCTTCCAGATGATTTTAACCTAGAGATTAAGGCAGAAGATTTGAAAATAGATACTTTCCGAGCGAGCGGCGCCGGAGGACAGCATGTTAACCGGACTGATTCCGCTGTAAGGATAACGCATATTCCAACCGGGATAATAACGAGCTGCCAGAATGAGCGCTCGCAGCATATGAACAGAGAGCATGCTCTAAAGGTATTGAAAAGCAAATTATATGAAAAAGCGGTACTGGAAAGGGAGAAAGAATTAGCGACAGTGGTGGGGGATAAAAAAGAAAGTAGTTGGGGAAGCCAAATTCGCTCATATGTTCTTCATCCGTATACTTTAGTAAAAGATCATCGCACCGGGGCTGAGACAGGAAACATACAAGCTGTTCTTGACGGTGATATTAATGATTACATTATGTCATGGCTAAGATGGCGTATGCAATAAAGGCATTACAATTTTAGGAAGAGAAGGGAGTTGTCAGCTTGAAGAAAGTCCATATTATTGTATCTGCCTTATTGTTTTTAGCGTTTTTATACTCTGTCGGCGCCGCTGCATCAGAATTTACTCCTGATGCGCAAATAATTAAAATAGAACAGGTAAAACCGGGAATGACCGGATATGCGCTGACTGTTTTAAAGGGACAGACTATAAGCCGCATACCTGTTGAAGTAATAAGCGTTATTCCAAGAAAAGGCAATCCAAGCAACCTGATATTAGTTAGAATCAATAATGGATTTGCAGCAGCCGGAATGAGCGGAAGCCCGGTTTACTTTGAAAACAAATTAGCCGGGGCTATAGGTTACGGATTTGGCAATGCTGACCATAAAACTGTAATGATAACTCCGATTGAGGATATGATGAGCATATTTTCATGGCCGGACAAAAAAATTGTGATTCCGGGTAATGCGCTGCAACTCAATGTTCCTATTTCTGTAAGCGGGGTAGGGTATAGTACCGCTAATTCGATAAGCGAAATTTTAGGGCGTAATGTGGAGCTTGCAGGCGGAGCTTATGATGGATTTATGCCGATTGAGGAAAATACAAAACTGAAGCCGGGAGAGGCTATTATGGCATTTCTTGTCTGGGGGGACGTAGCTATAGGAGCATCCGGTACGTTAACCGCCACTTCAAAGGAGGGGAAATTTTTAGCTTTTGCTCATCCGTTTCTTGAGCTTGGAGCTGTGAATTTTCCGATAGCAAGATCAAAAATTGAGTATATAGTTCAAAATAAAGAATTCCCATATAAAATAGCGACCCCGATATCATTTGTCGGAACAATTACTCAGGATAGACAACAAGGCATTGGCGGGCAATTTGGATATTTCGCCCCTTCCATATCCGCTTCATTGATGTTCAAGAATAATGATTATGGAACTGTCGCTCGTAAGGGATTTAGAATAGTTCATGTGCCTTTTGTCACACATAAAATGATTGGGACAATATATTCAGGATTGATAAGAGAGTTATGGGGAAGGAACGGGGAAGGAACTTTACATACAATTTTCAGCGTTGATGGAGGTAGCATTAGAAACGCCTGGCGCCGTAACAATTTGTTTTTTTCAACTTCAAATGCCCCCGAGGCTCCTAAGAACGAGATAACGTTGTTATCGGAAATATTCCTTCTTAACGCTTTTCAGAATATATTTCCGATTGGTTTCAATCTGGAAGTTGAAGTTTCAGATGAACCTAAAGTGCTTTATATAGAAGGAGTAAACATCAATAAATCTGTAGTTCGTCCAGGCGATACCGTTGAAGTAGAAGTAAAGTTGCGACCGTGGAGAAAAAAGCAAATAATGCGCAGCTTTGATTTAAAAGTTCCGGCAAATGCTTCCGGGTTGTGTGAAGTTGTCGCAAGAGGCGGAGCGTTTGATACATCGGTTCCTGCTGCAATAATCGAAGGATGGAGATCAATTGACAGTTTTGAGAGAATGTTAACTGAACTTGACTCCGTTGAGACTAATGATCAACTTATCGTTGAGCTTAATACCCAGGCAAATCAGGATAAGAACGCGCCAAACCTTGAGTATTTGAGCGATATAAAAGAGAGAAGGATAAAGGAAGGAAATATGCGCGTCTTTAGTTCAGGATACTTTGTTGAAGGTCTAATGCGCAAACAATTTGAGGTTCAGCCAAATAAATAATGAAAGTTAAGCGTGAGGAGTCAAATAGCAATAAGCTTAGGAGCGGGCGCGGATCTATTCATGCGGCGCGCGCCAGTTCAGCGCAGCCTCTTTCAGAGACATTTGTTTTAAGTATTGAAGATGCTGAAATGAGAGAATTGCTGAAACAACTCGAATCTATTTCATATAAACTTTCGATGTTTCCTACTGAAAGAATGATGTACGATTATAAATGTATAGTAGGGGAGCTAATGCGTCGTTCGATGTCGGCGTATCATTTGCGCAAAGACCTTAGATGGCGCAGAAGTGACAAAAACCTTTATGTTACTATCGAGAGAATAGAATCGGACTTAAATGAATTGGAAGAAGTGTTTTATCGTGAAGGGCTTAGAACTCGCGGATTTTTGCTTATTGAGGAGATAAAAGGATGTTTAATATCTCTCCTGATATAGATAAAATGTACATGTGGGAGGAACTAAAGAGAGAAATTGCCGCAGGAAATTTCTCTCATGCTTTGGCAATAATGAGTTTAGAGAGCGTACATTTTGAATTGGTCATCAAGATAGGAAAACTTTTAATAGGGGATATTGGATGGGTTGACGATAGACATCCGGACGTTTTATTTGCCGGAGAGCACTCAGTGAAGAATCATAAACCTCCTTCAATAGAAGAATGCCGCGAATTCATGAATGATATATCTCTCAAACCTGTTGTTTCAAACCGCAGACTGGGTGTTATTATGTACGCAGATCGCCTGTTGCTTCCTGCTGCGAACAGTTTGCTCAAGATAACAGAAGAACCTCCTTCACACGTTAATTTGCTTTTCATGATGCAGAACAACACGTTGTTACCTACACTAAGGAGCAGAGTTCGTTACATTTCTGTTTATGCTGATTCTCACTCAGAATCAGGCAAAATCCCTGAAAATGATATTGAGTGGCTTGAATGGGGAAAAAATACTAAGGAGATTGCTGACATTATTTCTTCACTTGAAAAATGGAGTAGTCGTGCATGTGAAAATGGAGATGCTGAACTGGCATTTAAAATAGAGAAGATTCGTTTATTGCTTGATTCAGGCAAATTGTCCAAACTTATGGCTTTGGATTTAGTCACGTTAGCTATCAAGGAGGGGTTAGTAGTTGAGCATTTATTTGGCAGTTTTTGGTAAACCCAGATATTTAGGTTTAGTCGACATAAAGAATAAAAGTAGCGGAGGAACATGGGTACTTTTAAAAACTCTGCGCGGCCTTGAAATGGGACTTTTGTGCGGCGCACTATCACAAGAGCAGGAGGAAAAGTATAGAAGAGTAGGCGTTGACGAAGCTGACGAATCCAATCTTCACGGAGCAGAGCCGATGCTTCAGGAAGTTTCATTTGTCTCCTTCGCAAGCTCGGAAGAAATAGAAATCGCAAATCAAAATCATAAGAACGAAGATGAAGACCTTATCAAGTCAAGAGTCCTGCTTGCGGGGCATAAATTACCTATAAAATTGGTTGAAGTCGAATACTTATTTGATAAGAAGAAGCTGTTTTTTTATTTTACATCCGATTACAGGGTTGATTTTCGCGCTTATGTAAGAGATTTAGCAAGAGAATTTCGTACCCGCATCGAAATGAGACAGATAGGGGTAAGAGATGAAGCGCGTTCTGCAAAAGGAATTTCACAGTGCGGGCGTCCATGTTGTTGCAGCTATTGGTTGCATAAGTTTACTCCAATTTGTATAAGGATGGTGAAAGAGCAAAACCTTGCGCTTAACCCGACAAAAATCTCGGGACTGTGCGGAAGATTAATGTGTTGCATGTCTTTTGAGCATAATTTATATGATGAGATTTGGAAAAAATTACCAAACCCGGGTTCAAAATTAAAAACTCCAAATGGAAATTATGTTGTGGATGGAGTTGATTTAAAGAGTAAATCTGTATTAATTCGTTTCCCGGAAGGGAAGGAAGTTAATATACCTGTGTCTGATTTTGATAAATTCAAACAAACAGTAATTTCCGGTGAAGCTTGGGATGGTTCGGGGGAATTTTTCCCAAGAAGTCAAAGCGCGAGGCTGGGGAAAGAAGAAGAAATAAAAGAAAATGGCGATGCTATGAGACGCGTTAGGCAAGTGCAAAAACAGGAGAAAAAAATGTCGCTTGAAGAGCACTTAGCGGTAAGAGATAACAATAGTAAGGATAATGTGGAGTTAAAAAAGAATACTAAACGAGTTAAACCTAAAACAGAAGAAAATGTAAATGAAAACGAAAAAAATGTCACACGTAAATATAAATTGCATAAAAAGAAGTTGCGTAAGCAAAACGACAAAGGTACTATAAAAAAGGAGTGAGGCAACTGTTTGCGCTTGATAAGCTAAAGAACAGCTTAGTGAAGGTAAAAGAAAAATGGAGTAATGGGATAATTTCTTTATTCAGTCGAGAAACTGAGATAAATGATGAATTCTGGAGCAGCCTTGAGGAAGCGTTAATAGCAGGAGACGTAGGTCTTGATATATCAGAAATTCTTGTGGAAAATCTAAAAACTTTGTCTCGGGAAAATAGAATATATAATAAGCCGGAATTAAAAGAAATGTTTATTAAAATCCTCTCGGATAAATTATTATCAGTGGAAGGAATGGGAGAACCATTTGTACTTGATAACAGAGCTTCTCCACTTGTTTTGCTGTTAGTAGGAGTAAACGGGAGCGGCAAAACAACATCCGCTGCTAAGTTGGCAAAGCAGTTTTTAGATAAAGGTAAATCTGTAATTTTTGCTGCTGCTGATACATTTCGAGCAGCGGCTATCGAACAATTAAAAACATGGGGAGAAAGAACAGGAATTCGAGTTGTAGCTCAACAGCAAGGCAGCGATCCTGCCGCCGTTGTTTTCGACGCGCTCAAAGCTGCCCGTTCTTCAGGCGTTGATGTACTTATTGTTGATACGGCGGGGAGACTACACTCTAAACACAATCTTATGGAAGAACTTAACAAAACGTATCGGGTCATAGAACGGGAGATTGGAGCTTCATCAATAGAAGTTGTACTAGTATTAGACTCAGTAATGGGACAAAACGGACTTGCTCAAGCTGAAATATTTGGTAAGAGCACTCCAATTTCTTCAATCATTCTGTCAAAATATGATAATACGGCTAAGGGTGGTATCGTCATAGCGATATCTGAAAAATTGCGTATTCCTGTTAGGTACATTGGTATAGGAGAAAAAGCGGAAGATCTTATGCCTTTTGAGCCTCTGGAGTTCATAAAAGCTCTAATAGGAGATGATGTAAATGTACTATAGACGTAAATCTGATATTCTTAATACTTTATGCTTTAATTCTACACTTGGAGAGATTATCAGAGTACTTTATTTTATTGCCCTTGATTATTGTGTTTTGCGCTCTGTTGACAGAGAAAAATTAATCGGCATATCAAAAGACCAGCTTATTGCTTTGCTGGAAAGGGGTTATTCGGAAAGTAAAGTTGATGATGTTTTCGCTCTAGCTGAAGAAAAAGCTTTCAAACCACTTAAATTAGAAGAATTAGCAATTGAGTTGGCTGGCGTCGATGTCCTTGTTATCAGTGAAGAATACGGAGAGGTTATGAAATTTGCTGAAGCAAGCGTAAATATTGGCCCTGAGTATCCTTCATGGTGGAAAGTCCCTCTTCCGCTTGCAATTCTACGCAAGAAAAAAATAGTGATTAACGAAACTGCTAGTAATTTACCGATATCCAAACCTCTTATGAACATAAAAATTGAATCCCTCCCTTTGGAGCAAAATGAGTTTTTTGTATCATTGAAAGAGAATAAGAAAACTCATTCCGTACTCTTTAAGCTCTTGGATAAAAGGGTATATTTGATTGATGACGTGACTCAAGACGTTGAAACTGCAAGCGACATCTTGTGGTGGGCGTCTGTCGGAAAAGCTTTTGCTTCCAAAGTTGAAAGCGAAGGTCAAGTAATGGTAAAAGAAGGAGAGGAAGAGGACGCGCTGGAAATAGAAGAAAAAATCACATGCGACTGGGATGGTAAGAACATAGGGACTTTATGTATAGGGCGTAAAATAGAAAAGCCAAAAACTTCTAAAAGGGCAAGGAAAAAGTGACAGGTACAATTGACCATCCAGTCAAGCTGATAACCGGAGTTCTTTATTCAACAGAAGAGTCTTTAAATTGGGTTAGGAAAGAACTTTGCAGCCTTTGGGGAAAAGAAGAGCTTATAAGCAAGTCTTGGGTTTTTGACATGACTGATTATTACAAAGACATATCGCCTTCTCTCTTTCGATGCTTTATTAGTTATAAAGGACTTCGAAGCGCCGCCGATATCGTGGATTGGAAAATTTCAACCTGCCGTATAGAAAGCGCAAGCGGGAGCAGAAGAACTGTAAATATTGATCCTGGTTATATAGACGGCGCGAGACTTGCCCTGGCTTCGACAAAAGATCATGCTCACAGGGTGTACATAAGAGATGGGATACATGTTGAAATTACGTTAAGATATCAATTTAAAAAGTGGAAACCATTTGACTGCACTTTTCCGGATTTCGCTTCGGGGTTGTATGACGAGTTTCTATCTGATGTGCGGGCAAATTGGCTTTATGATATGAAGAGTTAATTACAATCTATATGAATATTTCCGAAAGGGAGTGTCTTAGTGTTTATAAAGCATTTATTCAAACTACTTATCGTTGTAATAGCGATTAGCATCTTTACGAACAATGCTGCATTCGCCAGGGGCGATGTTTTAGCACCTGCAGATGAAGCTCAACATAACGAATTATTGAGAGATATGCATAAATACTCGTTTAAAGGCTACCTTGAGCCTGCAGACGACATGCATTATGATGAATTATTAAGAGAAATTAGAGAATTGCGAAAAGAATTGGCAGAAGTAAGAGAGTTTATAAAATTATTAGGATTTAAGAAGCCAGAACCTGTAGCAAGAAGCACTGATTCAGCAAAAGCGTCAATGTTGGTTTCGGGTCTTCGCAATGCAAAGGCCAGTTGCATTATGTGGCTAGCAGACAATGCTGAGAAAAACAATAGCGAGAAATTAGCTTCATGGCTAAATTTAAATACTGATAAGACACCTCTTAAAGAATATCTGGATAATGAAAAGGAGGCGGAAGGTCTTTTATTTGCCGTTACTGAAGACGACTATTTAATGCTTGGTAAATTAGAAAATGATACAAAAGTTATCGAAATGGCAATTGGTATGGCTGGAAGAGCATTATTTGACAAATTTGGAAATCCTCTAACTGTTGATAGCGCTGTCTATGGTATTTATATGCGAGTAAAGTAAAACGCTATAATAGCTTATGCATATTAAGTCAGATAAAAATTCGGCGCTATTAGACGATTTTGCGGTTTACCTAACGTCGGAAAGAGGAAGAAGCCCGAACACTGTAACATCTTATATGTCTGACCTCAGGCAATGGGTGCAGTTTTGCGAGACTAACTCTCTTAGTGTTTTTCCTCCGACAATGGAGAATGTAATATTATTCCAAAGTCACCTGAAGGATGCCCAGAAGAGCCGCTCAACGCAGCAGCGCGTTATGGCCGCCATGAGATCATGGGTAAAGTATGTAGAAAGCGAAGATGAATATTCGGATGACAATATGTATCTTCCTGAACTGCCTCAAAAACAACAAAGAGAGCCGCGTATATTAAATGAGGCTGAAATAAACAGACTTTTTGAATCCGTAAGCGGAACTGACCCTGTTGATAAAAGAGATAGAGCGATACTTGAAGTGGGATACGGCTGCGGGTTGAGAGCCAGCGAGCTTTGCGACATAAAACTGGAAGATTTAGATTTTGATACTAAGCTTATACGCGTTACGCATGGAAAAGGTAATAAATCGCGCATTGTTCCGTTCCTTGGCGCCGTTAGCAACGCAGTGCGGGATTGGATTAACGCGCGTGAAGCCTTAAACAGGAAAAAAGTGGAAGGATTACGTTATTTATTTATTTCGCGCTCAGGGAAAAAGCTGCACAGAGAGGATATATGGAGAATTATAAGGAAAAGAGGAACTGCCGCCTCAATTTCAAGAAGCAGATTATTTCCTCATATTTTGAGGCATAGCTTCGCTACGCACCTCATATCGCACGGAATGGACCTCAGGACGTTGCAGGAAATGCTTGGGCATTCTTCCATAATAACGACTCAACAGTATTTGCATTTTGACCAGGAGATGAGGGCTATATATGACAGCTCCCATCCAAGAGCATGAATTCCATTCCTAAATCAAATGTATACTTCGTTGTTTTTGCTCCCTTTGCTCGACGTAGGTTTTATCTACGCCTTCGCCGCAGGCCGCAAAAGCCGCCTCGTCTCCATTCGATTTAGAAACGGAATACTATAGATGAAGGGTGAGGATTATGCAGGAGAGAATTGAAGGGCAAAGCAATATGCCGATGTGGATGCGTTTATTTTCTGCAGTCATGGGAATTCTTCTTATTGGAGATGGAATGAGACGTTTCGCTTTTCCTCAAGCAGAAAGCGACCTATATTCGTTCTTAATGTACATTTTTGTGGGCTCAATTTGTTTCCTGATATTTGGCTATTCGCGCCGATTGTATGTAAACGAAGAAGGATTGGTCCGAAGGACAAACATATGGGGAAGAAAGACGATAGAAGTTCTCATGACATGGAATGACGTTGAAAGAATAGTTTATTCCGAACAAAAAAAAGCGTTTGTAGCAGGCTTTGAAAGCGGCGTGAAAGGCTACAGGATGTTCGTTGACTTGAAGGATATGGACGCATTATGTGAATTCATCCAGCGTTTCTATAAGTATGAGTGAAAGAGGATTATTATGAGCGAAATTAAGCTGGAACTGATCAATGGGGAAAACATAGAACAATGCAGAGAGCTTTGCAATGAATTGATGGCTTTTCAGAAATCGAAAGCCACAATTTCAAAGGAAAGCTTTGACTGGATGAATTTTGACACGAGGATGAAATGGAGTTACGAGAACGCGCTACGGAGCCATATAGTAGCGGCGAAGGACGGAGATGTGCCCATAGGATACGTTTTCTCGACGATAGATGAGGAGAGCGAGGCCAGCAGGGATTATTTTCCTGATTGGGCGCCGATGAAGGGAGTCGGAGGAGTGAAGGGATTTTTCCCCGACTGGGTAAAGCTTCCTCAGAAAATCGGATGCCTGAGCAATTTATTTATCAGGGAAAAGTACCGCGGGCTCGGACTTGGAACAAAGATGCTATGCATGGCGATGGATTGGCTCGAAAGCTTTGATGACGTTGGATTGATCTTTGTATACATTTCAAACGGCAACGACGCCGCAATGGACTTTTACCTAAAGCATGGATTTACATTCAGCCATGACGTGTTCGGCGAGTTTATTAAAGCGGCGTATAAAGTAAAGCGTAAATTACAGTAGCCTCTGGATTGCCGCTCTATCACAAAATATTGTAGGGGCGGTTCGCGAACCGCCCCAGACTGTCCGGGAATCAAAACCTCGAAATTCATAAGTACAGTAACTATAAACATCCTTTACTAATTTAAAACGATCGCTTTACTAAAATAAAGTTATTGCTATTACTGGGTTTATAAAATTATTGTTTTAATTCTCGGACAGTCTCGGGCAGCAAAATGCCGCCCCTATCGCGCTTAAATCCCGTGCCGATAACGTTGATATCGTTAATTAACCGGACAACCGGTAATTCATGGTTTCAAACATGGTCGTTATAACCTACGCCGACCGTGTAGATACCGTAGGGGACGCAGCCCTCGGCGTCCCGTGCCGATAACGATGATATTGTCGTTTGACCACACAATCGGCAATTCATAGTTTTCAAGAGCGGGTCGCCCATGGGTGCGACCCCTACAGTCTTTGTTTCTAATTCCGCATTGCCTTTTGTCTTTCCTCTCCCCTTTCTATAAAAATGTGTACTTTTTTATAGGTATCCATTTGTGAAATGATCAAAGGAAAAATTCAGTGGAAATACTAAAAACTGTGAATAAATAAATTGCGTTTGACTACTTTGTATATTAAAATTACTAAATACCAAATATTTGAAATAAAAATACAGAGCTATAAAAAAGTACACCTTTTTATAGCTACTTTATAGTTTCTGTAAATCCTTTAACGTCGCAAAAAAACTATCCATTCGAGAGTTGTCATAACAGCTCTCTGTTCCTGACATGCTCTGTATCGCCCCACGAGATTCTGGAGTATAATTAATGGCGGTAAAAATTTTTGTGCAATAGAATTTGTATTGAAAAGTCATTTCCCCAAAATCACAGCAATAATCCAAAGGAGGTAGTGTCATGTTTATTCGCTTTTTGTTGGTAATGGTTCTGGTCTTTAATAGTTTCGCTGCTTTCGCTTCTGACATTGTTTCTCAGGTTTTCCCTCTTGAGCGCAACGGGGTTAATCTATTTCTTGAGCGTATGCAGAAATCCGAAGGCGCGCTTGATAGACAGATATTGCTTGTTCATGGGCTCACGTATTCTTCACACGAATTTGATGTGAACGTTGGCGACTACAGCTTGGCGCGATTTTTGGCCGATAATGGATATTCGGTATGGATTATGGACATAGCCGGATATGGGCGTTCCGATAAGGTGCAGGACGGCTTTATGCCGAACTCCGACTATGCTGCAGAAGATATAGCGGCGGCTGCAAAGCTTATTATTGAAACTTCAGGACTGAAAAAAATTGATGTACTTGGATGGAGTTGGGGAACCGTAACAGGAGGGCGTTTTGCTGCAAAATATCCTGATATGGTTCGTAAGCTAGTTCTGTACGCGCCCATACTCGCAGGACTTGCAGCTATAGAGGTGACGGAGCCTTTTAAGATCCCGGACTGGGCTCATGCAGCTTCGGATTTTCAGGTCAAAGCGGATAAATCTATCGATTACGATATAGTCGAGCCTCTGGTAGCGGATACTTTCCTTTCAAACTGCTGGCGCTATGACGGCGCGGGAAGCCCGAACGGCGGAAGGCGGGATCTGCTTGTAAGCCCGGAAGAACGCCTCATTCCCACCGGTTCAATAAAAGCTCCTACTCTTATGATATTGGGCGATAAGGATGAATACATCGGCGTCAATCTTTGTATAGAAACAATTGGCTCATTGCCTGGAGGTTCAGGTCTTGAAGTAATATACGGCGCGGCTCATGCCATGATGATGGAAAAACCATATTACAAATCATTCAGGGAGGCAGTCCTAGTTTTCCTTATGAATTAAATTTTCTTGAAGCTGAGGTGGATAAATTGTATATACCCATGATAGATAAGTTTTTCAACACTGCAGGGCCTGGAATTTCAGAAGATCACTATATGATTGATCCACTGCGAAGAGTTAACTACGACGAAGTTCGTATGCTAATTGATCAAAAACGTTACTTTGTTCTGCACGCCCCAAGGCAGACAGGGAAAACGACATCATTACTGGCGATGGTAGATAAGCTAAACGCTGAAGGTATATATCACTGCGTATATATCAACGTCGAGTCGGCGCAGATGGCGCGCAACGATATCGAAAAAGGCATGAGAGCCATCCTCTCCGAATTGGGGCAAAAGCTTATGTTCTTTCTCAACGAACCCGAACCATACGAATGGGTATCGCAAATTCTCGAAAATGACGGCGCGCTTAAAGCGCTTTCTACTATGCTGACACGTGTTTGCGTAAAACTTAGGAAGTCTTTTGTGCTTTTCATCGATGAAATTGACGCGCTTGTTGGCGATACTCTCGTTTCCGTATTGCGCCAGCTACGCGATGTTTACGCAACTCGCCCTCAATTAGCCCCAATCTCCATCATTCTTTGCGGATTGCGCGACATTCGAGACTATCGCATCCATCGGTCGGATGGAGAAATCGTCACCGGGGGCAGTTGCTTTAACATAAAGGCAACATCTCTGCGCTTGGGGGATTTTTCACAGGATGAAATCCGCGAGCTCTATCTTCAGCATACAGAAGCAACGGGTCAAGTATTCGAGGAGAACGTCTATCCTAGAGTTTGGGGCTTGACTCACGGGCAGCCTTGGTTAGTGAACGCCTTAGCAAATCAAGCCACGTGGGGAATGCCTGAAGGTCGCGATCGTAAAAAGCTGATAACTATCGACATGATCGAGGAAGCTGCGAATCAATTGATCCTCTCTCGCGCAACGCATCTGGACCAGCTCGCGGATAAGCTCAGCGAGCCCAGAGTACGTCGGGTAATAGCCCCTATGGTAGCAGGGGAGAATTGGCAAGGCTCTTCAGAGAACACTTCCCGGATTGACGACATAGAGTACGTAATTGACATTGGCATGATTCGCAGAGAAGGGGCGGAACAGAGCAGAGCTCTCGTCATTTCGAATGAGATATATAAAGAGATAATTCCTCGCGAGCTTACCTACATCATGCAGGATAATATGGCCGGTCAACCGGTGCAGCTATGGTATGTTAAAGAAGACGGGACAATAGATATGAGAAAGCTTCTTCGTGAATTCCAGCAATTTTTTCGGGAAAATTCCGAGAGCTGGCTGGAACGATTCGATTATAAAGAAGCCGGATTTCAGTTGTTGCTGCAGGCGTTTTTGCAGCGGATAGTGAACGGCGGCGGTTTTATAGAACGGGAATACGCGCTTGGCCGTGGACGAGTTGATCTTTTGGTTCGTTGGCGCTACTCCAAAGATACCGCGATTAGTGGTCAAAAGGAACAGAGGATCGTGCTGGAACTGAAGACAATCAGAGAGAAAACGGTTGTCCCAAGCCGGGTGTTGTCCGACGGGCTGGAACAGACTGCGCGCTACGCTGCACAAAGTAACGCGGCGGAGGCTCACCTCATCATATGCGACGAACGCCCGGGGCAAGGATGGGATAAGAAAATATACGAGCATTCCGAACGAAGCGGAGAGTGGGAAATTGGGGTATGGGGACTGTAATAAAAGCAGGGCTGCAACAAAAGCAATAGACAGAATGCAGCCCCAACACTATTGCGCCAAAGATACGAGATAACCAAATATATATTGTGAATTGTTTGATCAATATTATTACTTTTATTAGTAATCGTGGTTTGTAATGTTGTTTCCGGTTTCCTCTACTCCATCCGGGCCGTAGCTAATTATGTCAATTAAGCCTTTAACGCCAGGACTGCGATAAACAAAAGGATTTCCCCACGGATCTAGAGGAACCTTTATCATATATCCGCCTTCAATGTATCTCTTTGGTTGAGGGTTTGTTGTCGGTTTAGTTACAAGAGCATTGAGTCCTTGTTCTGTAGTTGGGTAAAACCCATTATGTAAATAGAAAATATCAAGTGCGTTTTGTATTTCTCGAATTTGAGCTACCGCAACTGAGTGCTTTTCTTCATCTGTGGCGGTCTCTCTTATTGCTTTCTCCTTTGCTGCAAGCTTTCTTTCTTCCTCCTCCTCTGCTTCTGCAGGAGGCATAAATAACTTAATATTACCATCGTCTTTTGTAAGAGAAAGCTTTGAATCCGATAATTCATAACTTCCTGAAAGCAAGAGTTCTCCTTGAGAATTGGAAATATAAATGCGGTCGTTTTCAATCTTCCATGTAATAGGATTTCCACTAATTATTCCAGATTTGTCTTTAAACAGTTCCATGTTTATTCTCATTGTAAGAGCTGTTCTTAAATTATTTATTGACTCCACTGAAGACCAACTGCCTACAAGTTTTGCAATACGCTCTCTTTCTGCTTTCGATTCTGTGTGAGGTATATACTTAAGAGTCTCTCCATCGTCTGTTGAAAGAGTAAGTGTTGAACCTGACAGTTCATAATCCCATGCTTCCGCTTTCTGGGGATGGAAAATATAGAAGCGTCCGATTTCAGTCTTCCATGTAATTCCTATTCTGTCAACGATTCCACTTCCATCTTTTAAAAGTTCCATGTTTACTGGATTATCGTGATCAGTTCCTTCCATATAAATCCATCTACCTACAAGCATTTCATCTGTAGCGTACGCAGGATATGCGCTATTCAAAAACACAAAAGCTAAGCAAGCTGCAGTAACTATGGTGGTGATAGTTCTTTTGTTCCAAAACAATGTCATTCTAATACCTCATTTCTATTATATACTACGCCTGATATCAGAGCGTGTTTTTGACAAAACAACCGTTCTGCATTATTACCCGGATTGAATCCCGCTTCTGGAAAACGGCGATGTTCTCCAAAGGATTTTCGTCGAGCACCAAAATATCGGCGTCTTTGCCTGCCTCAATTGTTCCCACAGAGTTATTCAGTTTCATTATCTCCGAATTAACCTTCGTGGCTGAGAGAATGGCGCCCATCTTCCCCATCACTCTGCTCTTGAGCTCCAATTCGTTGGCTTTAAACGCCTGACCATGACCGACCATGTCGGCGCCTGAACCTATTACCAGACCTGCTTTTACCGCATGTTGAAGCGCTTCCTGAGCGCACTCGTTCGCGATTTTCATTTTACGGAGGAAGTAGTCAGGTATTCCGAAGTCGGCGCCTTTTCGGGACATGAGGTCATATGTGGCAAGGGTGGGACAATATATAACGCCTTTTTCTCTGAGAATATCTGCACTCTTTTCATCCATGAAATTACCGTGTTCCACGCGCTTCACGCCTGCTTCCGCGCACCGTTGCATTGATTTTGGCGAGTAACAATGCGCTATTACTATTTTTCCGACAGCTTCAGCTTCTTCTACGATTGCTTTCATCTCGTCAAGGCTGTATTGAACTGTATCCGGTTCATCCGACGGGCTCGCGCAGCCGCCAGCCGCCATTATTTTGACGTAATCGGCGCCCATTCTCAATTCATTTCGGGCGGCTCTCCTCACTTCAGGCACTCCATCCGCAATGACGCCGGAGGCAAAATAGTGTCCCGAAGGAGGATTTATCTCCGTGGAAAGCCGCATGTCCGAATGCCCGCCGGTTTGAGAAATCGCATGTCCGCATACTTGCAATTTGGGACACTTAATCAACCCTTGTTTCTGCGCTAATTTAAACCCTGCGTCAATTCCGCCTGCGTCCAAAGCAGACGTAAACCCTTGCATCAAAGTATCTTCCAATACTTTCAAGCATTTCACTGCTATCATGCTGGGAAGGTAGCCTCTGGTTTGCTCCGGGATATTGTTCAGAAAGAGATTTGCATGCATGTGTCCTTCAATGAGACCCGGCATTAACGTTTTTCCGCCGCAGTCTATTACTTCCGCGCCGAGCGGAACTGAGGCTTTCCCTTCTGAAATATCACGGATAATATTATCCTCAACTGTAACTATTGCAGGATATCGCGGTTCGCTTCCGGTACAGTCCAATAATGTGGCGTCCTTGAAAACTATAATGGGCATTTTCATACCTCCTATGAATATTTGCCTTACGTGTCAATATAACAACCGCCGCGAAGCGTGCGAACATCTTCGCGACGGAGAATTTAAAAGCGCCAAAACTGACGTATTATTTTATCGAGTAAATTTTCTCCGGAACCTCAAGATCGGGAGTTCCCATGAAGCCTTTTCCGAAGATGTATGTGTCCTGATAGACCATGACAAAATTGCGCAATGTCACGCCGGTGTTAATGTCTGTGTATACGCTTCCGTTCCACTTCGCTCCGGGTGTGAATTTGTCGTAGGCTTTCCATACATCGCTTAAGTTGCCCAACTTTGCGTTTCCTTCGACAATGTTTTTCCCGTATTCGGCGAGAGCGCATGTCGTACTCCAACTGAACGAGTACGCCCATGTACCGAGGCGCCCGCCTGCGCCCGCAGCAATAACGGCTTCTTCGACTTTTTTATTAATTGCCGGCCAATCGCCTTTTTCTTTTTGGAGATCCACTCCAAATGCCCCCGGGTAACCCATCAGCGTGGAGGGAGAACTGGGCTCCACAACCGTCCCGCCATATGCTGCAACCTGTCTGAGCAGCGGTTCTGTCAGGCCGTCATTGGTGACGAGGAAAGCTGTATTCTTTCCGTATTTCTCTACCCAGGCGGGAACTTGCTCGAGCACGTACTGCTGAGCGCCGGGAAGACCGACATCGCTCGTGGGGTCTGGAGCGCTTTCATATGCGTACTTGAGACCCAAGTCTTTGCACGTATCCTCTATGATGGCGCGCCTTCTAGCAAGAAGCTCGAAGCCCATATGACGGGGGAACGAGATGTGAACGAATGTATCAGCGCCCAACTGCTTGGCGGAGTGAACGAGGAGATATCCTCTCGTGATATTGTCGGGGTTCAGCGAAAGATCCGCGACCTCCGAGATCATTAAGGCATCCTCCTGAGGCATACCGGCAAAGCAAAGGATCTCCGGCTTTTTTTCTTTTACGCGTCTGAAAGCCTCAACGGTACCGGGTATCGCGTCATCCACAACTATGACCTTGACTTTTGGGTCATCCGCAAGACCTACGATCTGAGTTATCGTGGTCTCCATCTCCGACATAAAGTTATCCGGCATAGTGACGTGCCGGATCATCCCTCCCGACGCGACATCTCCATACAGCTTGATCAGATGCTCCGCTGCGCGGTACGTATCCTCCGCCTGAGAGACAGTCATTGTAGCGACCCCGATGTGAAAATCCGGTTCAGCTACGGCTAAACTCGCGCAAAACAACAGAATACTCAAAGCTAAAAACAGTGACAAAACCCGCCTAAATCCAGTAACATAACCTTTCACCATAAAGCACCTCCTGATATTTTTCTTTCTTCTACCGCCATGACTACAAGCAAAAAACATATTTCTTTACTACATTAACCCATCACTTTACATCAATTTCACCCGGCGCCAAGCCTTCAAAGATATCTCCTGCAGGTATCTCCGGTTCTGAAGATATCGGCTGAATTACCGGCGGGGGCAGAATATAGTCGTCCCAGTCAGACGCCATTAGGGGAATGGAAAGCATAACGTTCTTTTTAAAACCTATATTCAATTCTCTTTCCATCTCTTTTTCAACTTCCTCGCCAAATTCGTCCATCACCTCAACCTTCAATTTAAATGACGGCCCCAACACTTTAACAACGTCGCGTTCACGTTGCGTCATCTCGACCGGTGGAGCGTCATTTACAGTAACCCTTACGAGTTTTAAAGCTCTGAAGCTTTTATCTTCCACCTGAATGGTCTTGTTGTCGATAAATATTTTGTGTTCCCGTCCGTAATAAAAGAGCCACACCGACAAAAGCGCGACGAGGCATAAAGCCACGATTCTTTGCAACACTCTCATCGCGATCTCTCCTTATTAGAAACAGCGGCCGTCTCAACCGAACCTCGAAACGCCTGGCGCGCCCTTATGCGCTCGTTGCTTCGCTTCCATGCATACAGAACGAGAGACAAAGCTATGACCGCATATGATACGAAGACACGGAAATATTCCCCGATCTGAGCTTCGCCCATCAGCGCTTTACCTGCCGGAGGGGACACTATGAACATCAGGTGAAACAGTACCACGCCCATAAAAACGTTGCCAATACTGGCGCGCGACACGCTCGCCCCGCCTATTAGAAGCGCGGCTATTGAGAACACTCCCGCTTGATCGTGACTGCTGTACGTACTGAGCGTTCCCATGCTCTGTAAATAAATAATCTGTCCGTAACAAGCCAACACAGTCGATATAACTATGGCGATGACGCGCGTACGGTTGGACGGAATGCCTGCGGATTCGGCTACTGCCATATCCTGTCCAATCGCGCGCATGTCCTGCCCCAGTTTTGTCCTGCGGAACCACACTATGAACAGACAGAAAACAGCAATAATGAGATAGGTAGCTACTGGTATACTGATGTCTTCCAGATGAAGCGCTCCTACTGTGAAAGACTCAATTCGAACCGGAAGCAAACGGTCAAGGATGGTTCGTATCCCGATAAGGTCGACTGAATTGCGTATACCGTACCCCCTTGAAAGCACAAGCGTTGGGTCAGATATCGGAAGTATACCGCCCATTACGTAAAGCACAACAAGCTGGTAAATGCCGTTGATGAAAAAACCTAAGATGTAGGAAGCCACCATTTCTCTTCCCTTGGCGCGGTTCAATATATTACCGCACAGCACGCCAAGCGCTACGGCTATTGGTGTGCCTATTATCATCGCCAGAAGAATGCCATAGATGCCAACTACAGCCCAGTCGGTGATTAAAATGAGCCCAATCTGCCCCGCCATGGCGCCTAAAATCATTCCGAAGTTGAGCCCCATTCCAGCCATGATGGGGATAAGAAGCGACAAAATCAAAAACGAGTTCCGAGCTATGCGCCTTAGAAGCTCCTGAATAAGATATGAAGCCGAGAATCCCGAAAGGGGAATGGCCGCCGCCGAAATTAGTATGAAAATAATCGGAACTGCATTGTCGGCGATAAAGTGTGATAATTTTTGCGTTATGCCGCCCCGCGTCATCTTTTAACCTGAACCTTTCTCGTAATTGCGTATAGGATCATTCCGTTACTTACGATTATACGTATAACCTCGGATATATCCGTCTGGAGCACGCTGTTGATGACCGAAGGGGTCATGGTCAGGATGCCCTGAAACAAAAACGTACCCACAATAACGTTCATTATTGACGCTTTGTTTACTGAAGCCCCTCCTAAAAGTATGGAAGCTACAGCCGGAAGCGCCATATAGAATGGGCCCATGTAGAGCTGAATGAACCCGAAACTTTGCACATAGACAAGGATACCAATTGCCCCCAAAATGGTGGAAAGTACCACGGAGACAGTCCTCGCCCTATCAACGTCGATACCCGACGCGCGGGCGTACTCCATGTTCGATCCCACTGCAGTCATTGCAGTGCCTGTTTTTGTCCTCATAAAGAGCCATATCAGAAAACACATAACACCCAGAAAGAGGAACGTTCCCGTTGGAATTGTAAAACTCCCAATTTTTATAGACCATAAGTCGTTCAAAACTTTCCGCCAAAAACCGCCGACGGAGATGGTGGTGCGCAACCCGCTGCCTCCGTAACCCCAAACCATAGTCGGGTTACGATAGGGCAGAAGGAGCCATGCAATACACATAAACGCCACTGATGAAAATCCAACGTACGTTGCGATCATCATTTCATCGCCCTTTACGCGATTTAAGAGTTTTCCGTAAGAGTAGCCTAAAACGGCTGCGATTGGGACAGCTATAAATAAAGCGGTTATAAAGATACAAAGGCTGGCTGCGTCGCACAGGGTCGCTACACCCTCCGATGAATAGATGAAGGGTTCTAAGCCTATAGCGCTCATCACCGAGGTGATACGCGAGGAGAGCTCAATGGAAATGGTGGCGCCTAAAAGGCCGGCTATGATTCCCAGAGGAAGTCCGAAGTTTAAGCCGCAACCGGACTGAACCATCGGCACCATTGCCAGAACCAGCACGCCGTTCATACCGAAACGCTCAAGAGTATTAGACAGCGATGCGGATACCGAGACTCCCACAAGCGGAGCGCTCGCGAAAAGCGAAAATAAAAACATTCCGATGATCATTCGAGGCCAGCCGACCGCATTGATAAATTTTTTAATCACGAGCCGCGCCTCCTTCGCTCTTAACGCTTTCTCCCATCATTAATATACCGAATTCCTCGGCGGGGCTTCCTGCGGGGAGAATTCCCGCTATAACGCCGTTCCCGACGATAGCTATTCGGTCGCACACCGCCCGTAATTCCTCCAGTTCGGACGAAGTCACTATAATCGTGGTCCCGTACTCCTCGTTGTATCGGCGCAATGTGTTCAGCACCAGCTCTTTAGCGCCGACATCAATACCCCTTGTTGGCTCGCAGACCAGCAAAATCTCAGGCTTCAAAGCAAAAGCTTTGGCGAGACATATTTTTTGCTGATTGCCGCCTGAAAGTTCAACCGCGCGTTGTCCCGGCCCCGTACATTTGATTTCAAGCGCCTTGATGTAGTAATTTGCCTCCTCGGCTATGGCCGCGTCGTCGCGTAATAACAAAAAGCCTTTTAAATAGCTCTTCAGAAAACGATTCTGCACCTGCATGGCCGTGAAGGTTATGTTCCAGTCTATGCGCTCGTTCAGCAAAAGCCCCACTCCGCGCCGGTCCTCCGAGACAAACGCCATTTTATTGTCGAGCGCATGGCGCGGCGAGTCAAGGTTTATGGGTTTACCGAACACGCTGACTTTTCCGCCGGCCGGCGAAAGCCCCATGATGCCGTTTGGTATGCCAAGCTTGCCTTGTCCGGCCAACCCTCCGATGCCGAATATCTCGCCTTTATAAACCGAGAACGACACGTCGCGCACCGTCTCACCCGGCATATCCACCCACATGTTTTCGACCCTGACGGCCTCTTCTCCAGACATGCGGCTCACGCGCGCGGACGCAGATCCTTCCACGTTGCGCCCCACCATCCAGGAAGCCACGTCGCGCAACTGCAAAGCTGCGTCTTTCACAGCCGTCTCTTTGACCACGTTCCCGTCCCTAAGCACTACAAGCTTGTCGCAAAGCTCCAGAACTTCCTGAAGGCGATGAGAGATAAAAATAATAGCTATCCCGCTTTCCGCCAGCTTACGTAGCGCGTTAAGCAGGATTTGCGATTCTGTTTCCGTTAGAACAGCCGTTGGCTCGTCGAGAACAAGCAACCGGGTTTTTACCCGGTCTATTTCCCGCGCTATCTCAATAAACTGTTTGTATCCAACAGGCATTTCCGATGCGATAGTGTCGACTCCTATGTCAACTCCAAGTGTTTGTATGGCTTTTTCAGCGCGAGCGTTCATGGCGGGGTGGTTCAGTGTGGATACGCGTGAACTGAAGAGTTGTTCAAGAACAGATTTATTAGTTTCCTCTCTGTTCAGGAGTATGTTTTCAGTGGCGGTAAAGCCCGGAATAAGGGAAAATTCCTGATGCACCATACCTATTCCGGCGTCCAGCGCCTCGAACGGGGATTTGAAGACCGTTTTTTTCCCGTCAAAATACAAATCTCCATCGTATCCCCCGGAGTTCATGATGACAGGCATTCCGAATAAGATGTTCATTAACGTGGATTTGCCAGCCCCGTTCTCGCCTACCAAACCCAGTATCTCTCCACGGTTTAGTGAAAACGACACATCTATAAGTACACGGGTACCAAAATACTCCTTGCTTATTTTTTCCAGTTTCAGAAACGGAAATTCAGGCAAGTTCCACAACTCCGTTCCAAAATAAGAAAATGCACTGCCTTTTTATCCAACCGCCGATCTTTTTTTTAAGTACATGAAACACAGGCATGCACCTTTCATCTTTTGGTTTTTCTTGCTTGAAATTAAGTAATTTTTAATTATATTTAAGAACATTCATTTGTCAAGGTTTATAATTGCTTTCGAACCTGTAGTTTGATATTGTTCCATAATTTCAAAAGTAAATACAATGTAGGCGTATTAGGGTTCAAACTGTTTGTTGCAAGAATTTATGCAAATTTGAATTATGAGGCTATTCTGTATTGCAACGGGGATTATGGAACACTATAATAAACACGGGGGGTAAAAAATAAAGAGTCCAAATTACATAGTATTTGAAAATTAAAATAGATATGGGGGATGAAAGTTAAAGTATCCAAACTTCAATACTGAGCGGAGTAAACAAGTTAGATGTATTTATCCCGGGCGCCTGTTATAACAGGCTTTTTCGAGTCTCGAAAACAGTAAATATGAATATATAGGAGGTATTAGAATAATGAAATCAGTAATGCGTTATTTGTTTTTGGCTGTGATATTTATACAGATTTCAGCGGCGATGTCGCTTGCGGGAGTAGTGGTTCCCGTGCGCAGCGATATTGACGCTGCGGCTTATGGTATTCAAGATGCCGTCGATAAATTCCCCGCACTGTACGATCCGGTTAATAATAGAACCCAGAATACTTTTGGCACGACCGGAGCAAACATAATCCAGGAGTATGTCTTTGTTGAGGTTCCGGTGGATCTTGATTTGGATGGCAAGCGCGATTTTATCCGCATACAGATATGCCGCCCTGCCGTATCCGGTAACCCCGTAACGGATCCTTCCAAGATCCGGGTTCCTGTGTGGCTATCCGCTAGCCCTTATAACGGAACCGGCAACAATAATTCATGCGAAAACTATCATTTCAATGAATGGGTAGAAGGCGAGCAGATGACGGTACCCGAGCAGAAAGCTCTGACCGGCCGCGGAGATACGACCCATTACGAGTACCACAGGGATGTCAAATCCAAAAAGCCCCGCGCTCACGAATGGCATTGGGCGGACTCTGCGTGGCAATACACAGATGATTGCGGATGCGTGATGCAAGTGCCCGCATCCCGCGGTCCAAAGCCGCTGGCGTCCGCGAAGACCGGTGGCGGGCTCTCTGCAGGCACGTACCACGGCCGCGGATTTGCTTACATCGTATCAGCCAGCTATATGGGATCTGTCGGCAGCGGTCTGGCTACCGGAGATACCGGAATCAATAACGGAATCGCCCGCGGCGGCGATGTGGAAGAGACCGTTGTAGTCGCCGCTGTAATACAATGGCTTACAGGAAAATGCCGCGGCTATACCGACTGGAACGCTACTAATGAAGTCGTAGCCGATTGGTGCAACGGCAACGTTGCTATGTCTGGAACATCTTATCCCGGCACGTTTTCCGCAGCGGCCGCGATTTCAGGGGTTGAGGGCATAAAGGCTGTAATCCCGTGCGCCCCCCCGGTGACCTATTATCAATACTACCGCAGCAACGGCGGTACTTTTCAGGCTATTCAGGAGCAAGGTTCCGACAACAGTTGGTGCAGTGCCTATATAATCCCTCCTTCAGGCAATGAAAGGATCGATGCCCCGCAAAATACCGAAGGGTGGAGGAAGCTGAAAATTTTCAATGAAATGATGGCTCATTACGCGAAAGGGGAAGACCGTCATTCCGGCGACTACAATGAATTCTGGGATACCCGCAACTTTTTAGTGGACGTACCTGCGACAAAAGCAGGCATCCTGCTCCAGCAAGGTTTTCTGGACTACAACGTTGAGATTGTTCAGTCCGATATGTTCTACCGCGCTTTCAAAAAGCATAACCCCAACTACCCGATAAAGATGATGATGCATCAAAATGCTCATACTTCCTTTGCCGGCGCCGTAACCATTCCGACTCCCGGCGGGCCGGCGGCTGAGATGACCGCCAGCGAGTTCATAAACCGGTGGTTGGATTATTTCTGCTGGGGAATTGACAACGGCATCCTTAATACTCCCGATGTGTGGGCTGTCAATAATATAACCGGCGCTGTGGATTACTACGACAACTGGCCGATTCCGACGGTACAGGATAGAAAGTACTTCCTTTCATCATCCACCGGAGATGCCGGAGGCGGATTGACGACAGCCGCTCCTGCCGCCGCTACAATGAATCCTATTAAAGATACCCTTCGTGACGACGTAATTACCAGATTGGGATATGAGGAACCAGGCGGCAGCGGAGCGACTACCACCCCTGAAAGCCCGGGCGGCAACGCGCGTACGAGGCGTAAAGGCAGAGACCAAATTCGCGGCGATCTCTGGCAGGATTGGATGATTCGTTACCCCGGTTACGGCGCGCACAGCTCCAGCCGTTTAGCTTTTATCACCGCGCCGTTTGCGGAAGAAACATTGTTAACCGGTACCCCCGTGGTGACGCTTGAACTTGCCGCCGATATGGGCAAGGGAACTGTCTCCGTGGCAATTGTTGACGTTGGAGAAGTAGCTCGCTCCATTAACTATCCCAATTACAATTCCGGGACTCACCATAGCACTTCAGGCAACAGATACGTGCCGCAAACTAATAACGCGTCGTGGGTTACCAATCATTATTTTGTTGTGTCCCGAGGCTCTATAGACCTGCAGAATCCGAACCCGAGCGGAATTACCTATGCGAGCCCGAGCCTTGGCGTTGATACCGGTCTGACGCCGCCATACTATTACCAGACCAAGGATATTAAACCAGGAGAGGTAAACACTTATTCCTTCACGATGCATCCAGCTCACTACCGGTTCCGCGCGGGCACTCAGCTGGCGGTTTATGTTTATACAGCCGACTACCGTTACTCCACCATACCGGATAAAGACAGAGTCGCGGTTTCACTGAACCTTGGCGCGGGCACATATATTAACCTGCAACTGGATAAGCCTCTACCCGTCGGCGCCCCTCCCAAGCCTCTGCCCGACCCGCTGTCTCCTGTGGCTGCCGCTGACATGGCTAATACTTTCAAAACAACTCATGCGGTTATATTAGCGAAAACTGCCGATACCGTTACAAAGACCGCTGGAACCGGCGCCTTGCCGAGCGGTGCAAACGCAGACAGAGCGTTGGCAGTGACTGCATGGAGCGCTTATGTTACATTCCCTGAAGAGGTAAAAGCGTTATTGGCTACCGAAAAAGCTAAGCTTCAAGAGTTGTTCAATGCGATATCGGAAACGGAATACAAGAGAAGAGCGAACTATTTCATAACAAACTCCTTTGCTCCTCTGTCCCCGGCAAGCAGCTTGGCTGAAGTTTGGAGCGCGTGGTCAACGTATAAAGGCCTAAACATTGGAGTCAAGAAATATCTGGAAGCTGAAAAGAATTCAATCTTATCCTTACTGATTGCACTGGATCTGTTGCCGGGGCTAACGGTAAACGTCACCTACCATCTCAACGGAGGTACAGGCACAGTCCCCATTGAAGGGATCAAAGCCTCGGACGCGACATTTAAGGCGGCAGCAGGGATAAACGATTCTTTCATAGAATGGAACACGGCGGCTGACGGTTCAGGCAAGGCATACGCTCCGGGCGATACTATCCTCGTACAGGGAGCGCATGACATCAACTTGTACGCTCAATACGAAGAAGAAGACGATGATGGCAACTGCAAGCATAGCTTACGGGAGTGGTGGGAGGAACATGGCTGTAACGCCGGAGTTTCAATACTGGCTATAGCCGTATTGGCAGGGTTTATGCTCCAGAGAAAGCGCTAATACCCTGTTGATTTGACATATTTGCGAGTTGGACATATACTGATGTAAGACAAACAAATTCAGTAGGCGAGGCTACCATATGGATGCGGGTGGACGCTCGTAATAGCGGAGACGCTATGAGAAGGCGAACAGTCAATGTTAAAAGCGTGGAATAACGCAGCATAATTGCCATATGAAGCCGGAGCTTGAACGATGGCAGGAAACTCTTATAATGGAGCGTTTCATGTGAGGTATCATATCCTCTGTCGTTGTTCAAATGACAGAGGATTTCTTTTTATCATATGGAGGCGAGGACTTGGACGCAGACAGTAGTAGTAGTTGCAGCTCAAATGATGGGTTAAGAGGAAAGAGCATATTACTCGAATGTGATTTGAAGCGCCATGTCCGAGCTTCCCACCGGGCAATGTGACGCTGACATAGCGGGCTTGCTTAAGCAGACTCATTTTAAACCATCGTTTGAACCTCAAACGATGGTTTTTTTTGAAAGGAATTAGTGAGCATGACCATATTTGATTTTGTAATTCGTATTTGTTGCGCAGTTGCATTCGGATTCCTAATAGGCCTGGAGCGCCATCTTACAGGTCATGTCGCGGGTATCCGCACAAATATTTTAGTAAGTATGGGTGCGTGCCTTTTTGCATTGTATTCACAATTGATTGGAGCGCCTGATGCCTCCCGTATGGCGGCTCAGGTTGTAACGGGAATAGGCTTTTTGTGTAGCGGTATAATATTTAAAGAAGGGCTTAATATCAGAGGGTTGAATACAGCCGCCACCATATGGTGTACCGCCGCTATCGGCGTACTATGCAGCAGCGGATTGCTGCTTTATGCGGTTACCGCCGCTATTATTCTGCTTGCGAGCAATTTATCATTTCGCTTTGTTGCAGACAAAATTCAGCCGCTGGAGAGTTTCATGGAAGAAGAAAACATTTATTTGCTGTCAGTAACGTGCAATGACGAAAATGAGTCTAAAATTCGTTCCGCGATTATGAGCAGCCTGAACAATACAAAGCTGCACCTAACCAACCTGCAAAGCTCGGACAATTCTGGAGGGGAAGTGCAAATAGAGGCTACTTTTCAGATAAGCGGCAGACGGAAAGATGAGCATATCGAAAAATTAACTGCGCGGGTAGCGTTGGAACAAGGCGTAACTAAAACAGGATGGAAGCTGGTTTGACTTTATTACAAATATTTTAAAAAAATGTGAGGTGGGACGGAATGGAAAGCAGTAGTTTATGCAGCCCTGAACCTGATGGGCCGCAACGGAGGTTTTTTAGGCGGGAGCTCGTTTCCATTCAGCCGCTCTTGTGAAGCTCATCGGAATTTAGGACTGTACAGCCATATCTTTAAACATCATGAAATGGAGGTACTGACTAATGAAAAATGTAAAAATAAATCAAACGGAAACAAAAAGGACACATGAGGAAGTGTTGCGCCATAGCGAGGCGCGCGATAGATTAAAATATGCCGCAGCCGCGCAGATAGGCGAGTTATTAGACAAACTGGGGACGACTCAGCAAGGGTTGAGCGAGGAGCTAGCTGAAGATTCCCGTGAAAAATACGGCGACAACAGCGTGACGCACGGAAGGGAAGTATCGCTTCCTGAACGTATTGCCAGAGCATTCATCAACCCGTTTACCTTGATATTAGTCGGGCTGGCGGTAGTATCGGCGTTCACTGATATAATTTATGCGGAGAGCGGAGAAGCCAATCCCATAACAGTTATCATCATCATGACGATGGTTATTGTTTCCGGATTGCTGAGATTCGTTCAGGAAACTAGAAGCGGTAACGCTGCAGAGAACCTGTTGAAAATGATAAAGACCACCACAAATGTTCAACGACAGGAAACCGGAAAACAGGAGATCCCTCTTGACGAGGTGGTCGTGGGCGATATCGTGCATCTTGCAGCTGGGGATATGATCCCGGCCGATGTGCGAATAATCCATGCAAAAGACTTGTTCGTCAGCCAGTCGGCGCTGACCGGTGAGAGCGTGGCTGTCGAGAAAACCCCTAATGTTATGCAGGGCAGCTTTGACGCCCTGACCGAGTGCAACAATATTGCCTTCATGGGATCCAACGTAATCAGCGGAAGCGCGTCCGGCGTGGTTGTGGTCACGGGCGACGATACCATATTTGGAGAAATGGCGAAAAGCGTTAGCGTTAAACCCGTGCAGACCAGTTTTGAGAGAGGCGTGAACTCGGTGTCATGGTTGCTTATCCGCTTCATGCTTGTAATGATTCCTATAGTCCTGTTCGTCAACGGCTTCACAAAGGGTGATTGGATGCAGGCCGCCTTGTTCGCCCTATCAATAGCGGTCGGGCTAACGCCGGAAATGCTTCCGATGATAGTTACCACCTGCCTTGCAAGGGGCGCGGTGGCAATGTCAAGAGAGAAGACCATCATCAAGAACTTAAACTCAATTCAAAATCTTGGCTCTATGAATATTCTGTGCACCGATAAAACCGGTACGCTTACGCAGGACAAGGTTGTTTTGCAGTACCATATGAATATCCATGGCGAGGAGGATTTGAGGGTGCTTCGGCACGCCTTTTTAAACAGCTATTATCAGACAGGGCTTAAAAACCTGATGGATGTCGCCATAATAGATCGAACGCAGCTTGAGCAGGATACAACTGAAGAACTGCGCGGGCTGTCGGACAAATACATCAAAGTGGACGAGATACCGTTCGATTTCGAGCGTCGCCGCATGAGCGTCGTTGTGGCAAACGGAAAAACGCAGGTCATCACAAAGGGCGCTGTGGAGGAAATGCTGTCGGTTTGCAGCTTTGCAGAGTACGAGGGGAAAGTCATCCCTCTCACGAACGATATCCGGGAGTATATACTAAAGAAAGTCGACGATTTGAACGATGACGGTATGCGAGTAATTGCCGTTGCCCAAAAGACCAATCCATCCCCCGTGGGCGCATTTTCAGTAGCAGACGAGTCGGATATGGTGCTGATGGGCTATCTTGCCTTCCTTGACCCTCCAAAAGAATCCACATCAGACGCGGTTATGGCGCTGAAAGAACATGGAGTGGACGTCAAGGTGCTTACAGGAGACAATGACAAGGTAACGCGATGCGTTTGCCGTTACGTGGATATACCCGTCGATAAAATAATGCTTGGCGCCGATTTGGATAACATGTCCGATGAGGAGTTGGGCATAGCGGCGGAAAAAGTAAGCGTGTTTGCCAAATTGTCGCCGCAGCAGAAAGCACGTGTCATCACAACTTTGCGGGATAAAGGGCATAGCGTCGGGTACATGGGGGATGGCATAAACGACGCTGCGGCGATGAAGGCTTCTGATGTAGGCATCTCAGTGGATACCGCCGTTGACATAGCAAAAGAATCCGCAGACGTCATTCTGCTGGAAAAAGATTTGATGGTACTGGAGAAGGGCATAATTGAAGGGCGTAAAACATACGCCAACATGACCAAGTATATAAAAATGACGGCAAGCTCTAATTTCGGTAATATGTTCTCGGTGCTGGCAGCAAGCGCCTTTTTGCCATTTATACCGATGATGCCGATTCACCTTATACTGCTCAACCTTATTTACGACCTTTCCTGCACTGCGATACCATGGGATAACGTTGACAAAGAATATCTGACCGTGCCGAGAAAATGGGACGCTTCATCTATCGGTAAATTTATGATATGGATTGGCCCGACAAGTTCTGTCTTCGACATCTCGACATACTTACTCATGTATTTTATAATTTGCCCCGCAGTATGCGGAGGGCTGCTGTTTCATCAAATAACCGACCCTGTGACGGTGGCGCTCTTCATTGCGGTTTTTCAAGCGGGCTGGTTCGTTGAATCCATGTGGACGCAGACGCTAGTTATCCATATGATACGCACGCCGAAAATTCCGTTTATACAGAGCCACGCGTCGCTGTTAGTAACACTGCTTACGTTCACCGGTATAGCCGTTTTGACCGCCATCCCGTTCACCGGATTCGGAGCGTCGATAGGGCTCGCCGCATTGCCGCGCGAGTTTTTCTCGTGGCTGATATTAACGGTCACTCTGTACATGGTGTTGGTGACGATATTCAAGAGAAATTTTGTCAGAAGGTATGGGGAACTTTTATGATAAAGGTAAATTTTAAAGAAACTGAATGGAGAGAGGGGTTGACTGTACAGGACGTGCTTGACGGGCAGGGGTATACTTTTAAGATGCTTGCCGTATGGGTGAACGAAACTCCGGTCACAAGCGAGCAGTTTTCAACTACGATAGTACCTGACGGAGCGGACGTGCAGGCGATACACCTTATAAGCGGGGGCTAATAAGTGAGCAGTGGAGTTATCTTTGATGTAAAAAAGTATGCAATACATGATGGCCCGGGGATTCGTACCACGTTTTTCTTCAAGGGCTGCCCGTTGCGTTGCTGGTGGTGCCATAACCCGGAAAGCCTGACTATAGCGCCTGCGCTGTTAAGAAGAGAGGAGCGCTGCATAAATTGCGGCGAATGTGAAAACCAGACAAAGTATGAAAAATGTCCCACACTGGCCCTTGAGATGGTGGGGCGGCGCTACACTCCAGAAGAAGTTATGGAGATAGCAAAACAGGATGTGCTTTTTTACGACACGTCAGGAGGCGGAGTCACATTTACCGGCGGAGAGCCCCTTTCTCAACCTGAATTTTTGTCGGAATGCCTCCTGCTATGCAAAGAACAGCATATCCATACGGCTGTAGATACTTCAGGGTTCGCGTCGTCTGACGCGATTAGGAAAATTGCCGCGCACGCCGACCTTTTTCTTTTCGATATTAAGCATCCGGATCCTCAAAAACACGAGCATTACACCGGAGTGAGCAATAAACAGATATTTGACAACCTGTTTCTTTTGGATAGGATAATCGACGAGTACCGGCGGAAAACAAGAATTAATATTAGGATCCCGCTTATTCCCTCGGTGAATATGGATGAAGAAACCATGAGCGCAATGGCGGGGATAATTATAAAACTTCGGAATGTCAATATGGTAAGCCTGCTTCCGTATCACTCAGCTGGCAGTGCGAAGTATCCAAAGTGGAACATGGCTTATAAACTGGATGAAATAGAGCCTCCGGCAAAAGCTGAAATTGAACGCGCCCGTCAGATTTTTTCGGAAAATGGGATTAAAAATATACAAATTGGGGGATAAAGGTTATAGCGGTTTTCTGCTTGGTATGTGATAATTAAAGTGAATTGAAGACAGTATTTAAATTAAGGGTGAGCATGTTGCATGAACGGATAGAGGGACAAAATTGTTTTCCGGTATGGCTGAAGATTTTTTCCTTTCGGGGTACTGATCAGAAATGAAAATACTGGTTACGGGCGCCGGAGGGTTCATAGCGTCGCATCTTACGGAAAGTCTTGTTAAGTTAGGATATTCTGTAAGGGCTTTTTTGCGCTACAATTCAAAAAACTACTGGGGTTGGCTGGAAGAGTCGGATTGTTTAGATAAAATCGAAGTGATATCGGGCGATATTCGTGATTATGACTCGGTGAATAATGCTATTTCAGGTTGCGGTATGGTTTTCCATTTAGCGGCGCTGATAGGTATTCCATATTCGTATGTTTCCCCCCTTGCTTATATAAAAACCAACGTTGAAGGGACGTATAATGTTCTGGAGGCCGCTAGAAACAATGGAGTGAGGGTTGTACATACATCTACAAGCGAGATTTATGGCACAGCTCAGTATGTTCCAATTGATGAATCACATCCTGTTAATCCGCAGTCTCCTTATGCCGCGACAAAATCTTCAGCTGACTCGCTTTCATTATCATATTATCGCTCTTTTGATTTGCCGGTTGTCGTTGTCAGGCCATTTAATACATATGGCCCGAGGCAATCAGCGAGAGCAATTATACCTACGGTAATAAGTCAGATACTTGACGGGAAAATCAGGATTTCAATCGGAAACTTATCGCCGACAAGAGATATGACTTACGTCTCAGATACAGTAGAAGGATTTATAGCCGCGGGATTCAGCGAAGCGACTACTGGAGAAGTTATTAACCTTGGCGCGGGAGAAGAAATATCGATAGGGGAATTAATAAGAAAAATATCATCCATTATGGGCATAGAAACGGAAATTGAAAATGCTCCTGAAAGAATGCGCCCTGCAAAAAGCGAAGTTGAAAGGCTTCTTTCTAACCCAAGTAAGATGTTCTCGCTAACAAATTGGAAAGCGAAGGTCTCCATTGATGAAGGCTTATCGAGGACGATAGCTTGGATGAAGCAGAAAAAGGGCATGTACAAGAGTAATATTTATAATGTGTAGGAAAATCGCTGTAGTAACCGGAACAAGAGCTGAATACGGGTTGCTTTACCTGACGATGAAGGAAATTCAGTCTGACCTGAACTTGAAGTTACAGGTAATTGTCACCGGTATGCATTTATCGCATGAATTCGGCTCGACATGGAAAGACATAGTGAATGACGGGTTCGAAATTGACTCAAAAGTAGAAATGCTTCTCTCAAGCGATTCCCCCGCAGCAATTGCGAAATCTGTAGGGCTTGGAACGATAGGATTTGCCGACGCTTTGGAAAAATTAAAACCAGATATACTGCTGGTACTGGGCGACAGGTACGAAATTCTTTCAGCTGTAACAACCGCGTTGTTTCTTAAAATTCCCGTTGCGCATTTGTGCGGCGGGGAATCGACGGAGGGAGCTTTTGATGACTCTATCCGTCACGCTATAACCAAGATGTCGCATCTGCACTTTACAGAAGCTGAGTTTTATAGAGAGCGTGTAATCCAAATGGGGGAATCCCCGGATAAAGTGTACTTTACCGGCTCGCCGGGAATAGAAAATATCAAGCGAATAAATTTTCTAAACCGCGAAGAGTTGGAAAATTCTCTTGATTTTAGACTTCTAAGCCCGCTTTTTGTCGTAACGTATCATCCGGTAACTTTAGAAGGACGCCCCGAAAAGCATTTTAGGGAGCTCTTGTCCGCTTTGGACGCGTTCTGCGAATCCTGCATAGTTTTCACTTATCCGAATTCGGATACATACGGCAGAATAATTATCGATATGATAAACGATTATGTCGGGCGAAACCAAAATAGAACGAAAGCGTTTGTCTCACTAGGACGAGAAAGATATTTAAGCCTCGTGAAAGAGTGCGACGCCGTAATTGGAAATTCTTCAAGCGGGTTAATAGAAGCGCCTGCGCTAGGAAAACCGACCGTAAACCTTGGAAACAGACAAAAAGGTAGGTTAAGGACTTCTTCAATAATTGACTGTGAGGAAACGCATCAAGATATAGCCAAAGCGATAGGGCTGGCTCTATCTCCTGAATTTATTGGAGCAGCAAAGGAGAATAAGCTTTTATACGAATCGCAAGAGGTTTCAAAACGGGTGAAGGAAATATTAAAGAGCTGTGACATTTCCAGTTTATTGAATAAGCAATTTTATGAGGTGAACTTTTGATGATTGCCGGAGCATTCATAATAGCGGAGGCTGGAGTTAATCATAACGGCTCTTTCGATTTGGCAATTGAATTGGTAAATAAAGCGGTTGAGAGTGGCGCGGATTGCGTAAAATTTCAGACTTTTGTAACCGAAGAGGTAGTTTCCAAATATGCTGAAAAAGCGGAATACCAAAAAAGAATTACAGGTGAAAACGAAAGCCAACGTGAAATGATAAGAAAACTTGAACTATCATTTAGCGATTTCAGAAATCTCCAAAAGCATTGCGAAAATAAAGGCATAATTTTTCTCTCTACCCCTTTCGATTTACAGAGCGTCGATTTCTTGCAGGAAATAGACATACCGTTTTGGAAAATTCCGTCAGGCGAGATAACAAATCTTCCGTACTTGGAGCGAATTGCACACACTCATAAAGATATATATCTATCAACGGGGATGTCAAATACTGATGAGATTGCGGACGCCCTCTTGATCCTTCAAAAAAACGGAGCTGGAAAGGTAACGCTCATGCACTGCAACACGGAGTATCCGACGCCCATGCGTGACGTGAACCTGAATGCCATGCAAGCATTAAGGAAAAGGTTTGGTTTAGATGTAGGTTATTCAGACCATACGGCTGGGATAGAAGTAGCGATAGCAGCGGTTGCGCTCGGAGCGGTCGTCATTGAAAAGCATTTCACTCTGGACAAAACCATGCTGGGGCCAGACCACTTGGCAAGTATCGAACCACATGAACTTAAAAAAATGGTGGAGTGTATAAGGAACATTGAATTGGCCTTAGGGTGCGAAGTCAAGTCGCCGAGTCCATCTGAGACAAAGAATATGTCTGTCGCTCGCAAAAGCATTGTCGCGCGCAGATATATCCAAAAAGGCGAAGTACTTACGAGTGAAAACCTTACTGTTAAGAGGCCGGGTAACGGAATATCGCCGATGAAATGGTATGAAGTTATTGGTAAAAAAGCGGAGACGGATTACTCTCAGGATGAGCCAATAACGTTGAAGGATATCTTGGATTAAGTAATCCAATATACAAATATTTTAATAAACTGGGGTAAATTAATTGCTTTTTAACTCGTATGAATTTATTTTTATTTTTCTTCCACTAACATTTGCAATTTGGAGAGTTTTTTCTGGACATCTGTCACTTTAATCTTGTTGTCAATACTTGTTGTTATCATAAAAAACTCTCAAGAATGGACGAAAAATAGAATGCAGAGACCAACGTTATGGAACTCTTTTGCTATCAGCGCGTTTTTTTTTGTTGCTGTCGGATATATGACAAGGATTTCAGAGTTCTTATATTTCCAGTTCTGACTTGATTATGATGAAAAGCAAAGCTTAGAAAAATTGGGTACGTTTCTTTTTCTTATTCGCATTATTACTTGCCGTATTATTTGGTGCGGTAAACCATATACTTGAGGCGGAAAAATTAAAATTTGAAGAGAAAATGGCAAATATTCAAATAGCAGGAGAATCCATATATTATAAAGGAAATTACGACGAGAGACTATTTCAAAAACTCTATGTTGAAAAGTTGCAGGATAGAACTCACGAATTGATAGTGGTAGGCTCAAGCCGCGGCATGTTGCTTGACAGCGAACTGCTGGGAGTCAACGATATGTGTAACAATTGCGTATCCGGAGCGACTATAGAGGATTTATGCGCTATTGTCGCGCTTTATTATGTAAATAACACAATGCCGAAGAGAATCGTGCTCAATAATTCATTGGGCCATAAATTATAATTGTTTGAGAAATACAATATTATGTGAATACGCATTAAAGTTTATGAAACTTCAAGGTTACAGGAAGCAATGTGGAAGTTGACGGGGGATATAGAGTATCATAGAATAACATAGAAACTGAACGCAGGATAATAGTTACGAAAGTGATCAATAATGATAAATTATAAAAACATACTTATCACAAGAAACTCAACAATAATTCAAGCGCTCTATGCGATAGACAAAGGTGATTGTAAGACAGCCTTTATTGTTGACGGTATGGGCAGACTGATAGGTTCAATAACTGACGGAGATATTCGCAGAGCGTTAATAGCCGAAAGAGAGCTGAGCGATGAGATAGGGCCATACATAAACGTTAACCCGTTGGTATTAACAGAAGGATACAGTAAGAAAAAAGCGCATTCGATAATGGAAAACAATGTAATCGGGGCGCTTCCGGTTGTTAACAGTCAAAATGCTGTAATAGATGTGATAAGACTACATGATTTATATCAAAAACAGCATAATACACCTGTCATTATTATGGCAGGAGGGCTGGGAAGCCGTATGGGCAGCTTAGTTTCTGAAGTGCCAAAACCCATGCTTGAGATAGCAGGAGAACCAATTCTTTTAAAAATCATTAATAATTTCAAGAAATTTGGGTTTAACAATATTCATATATCTGTCAACTATAAATCAGATATTATAGAAAGCTTTTTTGGTAATGGGGATGATTTTGGAGTTAGTATTACTTACATTAGAGAAAACAAGCGTTTGGGGACGGGCGGCAGCATTAAGCTGTGTGTGGACACGCGGGACAACGTTCCCATTATCGTTATAAACGGTGATGTTTTAACTAACGCCAATATTATGGACATGTTGAACTTTCACATAAGTAATCAATTTGACATGACAGTTGGAACAGTTTCTCACGATATTAACATGGAGTTTGGCGTATTGGAAATCGAAAACAATATAGTTAAAAGAATTGTGGAAAAACCAACTTACAGATATATGCTAAATGGTGGGATATATTGCTTGAATTCAAGCGTTAAGGAATTAATCCCAAATAATGAATACTTTAATATAACATCTCTAATTGATAAAAATATAAATGTAGGCAGCTATTTGATTAATGATTACTGGATAGATATTGGAAAAATAAGCCAATATAACAAAGCTCAGGAAGACTACAGGGAAATATTCAATAATCAACAGTGACTTTGTTGTTTTATAAAATAGAAAAAGTAGGAGTATAAATTCATGTTTTCTTTAAAAAAAAAGATAGTTGTAGTTTGCGGCGGTCTCGGGCTTATTGGTAAAGAGGTTTCGAAGGCGGCAGTTAGGCAGGGAGCGTTTACAATTATCGCTGATATTAACGCTGCTAAAGGAAAATCTTTTTTAAATGAGTTGGATGCAGAAAATGCCGCTTACATGGATATTAACATAACTGAAGAAAGCAGTGTTTTAGAGTTTATAAATACTGTTGAGAAGGATTATGGTCAAATTTGGGCATGGATAAACCTCGCTTACCCTCGAACTGAAGACTGGGGTAGTAGAATTGAAGATATAAAGATAGATTCCTTTAGAAAAAATATTGATTTGCAGTTAAACAGCCAGTTTATTTGCTGCAAGGCAATATTGGAAACAATGAAGAATAGGAAAAAAGGCGTCGTAATAAATTTTTCTTCAATATATGGTGTTCAAAGCCCAAACTTTAATATATATGAAGGAACTGAGATAACGACGCCCGCCGCCTATTCGGCCATTAAATCAGGTATTATTAATTTCACAAGATATTTAGCAGCTTATTATGGAAAGTATAACCTTAGAGTTAACTGCATTGCGCCTGGCGGGGTTTTTGATAATCAAAACCCTATTTTTGTAAACAATTACAGTAAGCTGACTCCTCTTAACAGGATGGGGAATGCAGATGAAATAGCCCCCGGAGTAATTTTCTTAATCTCAGAGGAAGCAAGCTATATTACTGGACAAACTTTAGTTGTAGACGGAGGTTTTACAATTTGGTAGTGAAAGTAAGCCTAAATAAAATCAGGGGGAAGCAATTTGTCGAATAGACTTAGAAACCTTTACATTATAACGGCAAGAGCGGGATCGAAGGGAGTTAAAAATAAAAACATCCAGGAAATTGACGGTTTGCCTTTGATTGCGTTCAAGGCCATATCCGCTAAAAAGTCATCTTTCTGCGATAAGATAATTATCAGTACCGATAGCGAAGAGATAGCGGAAATTGCAATGAAATACGGGGTTGAAGCTCCATTTTTAAGGCCAAAACATTTAGCAGAAGATTCATCTTCCTCAGTTGATGTTCTGTTACATGCAGTAGATTACATTGAAACAAACTGTAAAGATAAATTCGATACACTCACGCTATTGGAGCCTTCTTCGCCATTTACCACATATGAAGACTTAAATAGAGCATTTGAGATATACAAAGAAAAAAAAGCGGACAGCGTCATCGGAATGAAGCATAGCATAAGCTCAATGTTTATTGCACCACTTGATGATAATTTAAAAATGTCCGCTCATTTTGAAAAGCTCAATTCCGAAAAAAGCTTGAGAAGGCAAGATACAGCACAAGAGTATACTATGAATGGCGCTGTGTATATTTGCGGCTGGGATTTTTTTAAGAACAAGAAGAGCATATATAGCGATAATTCCTATGGATATATAATGAAAGACGAATACTCGGTTGAAATAGACACTTATGAAGACTTAAGATATGCTGAGTATCTATATGAAAACTTAATCGATAAAACATTTTGGAGTGATTAGAATTATACTGGAAAATACGAACAGAAATGAACTGCTTGGTTATGTATGCGGACAGCTTAATTTTCTATTTCCGGATAAATACCCTGTGGATGCAAATGTTTTGATATCGTCATTTGAAATCGCTCTTGAAAGAACGGACTTTTGCTTTTCCCGGATTAAGAATAAGTATTATTATCAAGGTAGTCAGACAGTCTTTAACTACTTGAACGGAGACCATTACTCCATGTTTTTGTACTTCCTCTCAAATTCAGCTCATAGAAATAGTCTCGACAAATCAATGTGTAGCAAGATTTTTTTACTCAACAAGAGCCTGTTTGGCGTTGACGCGTTTTACGAGGTGGAACTGCCGGATATATTTTTATTTGTACATCCGATAAGCTCTGTTTTAGGACGGGCACGTTACTCGAATTATTTTATCGTGTATCAGCAATGCAATATTGGTTCAAATCACGACATATACCCTACCTTCAGCGAATATGTGACGATGCACCCTGGATCTTCGGTGTTAGGCAATTGCGTTATTGGGAAAAACTGTGAAATTGGGGCAAGCTCACTGCTGCTTGACAAAAGCATTGACGATAATAAAATTTATGTTGGAGGGCCTGGAAATTTCAAACTGACTAACAGGAAAGAATTTAATAGCATATGGATATAAGCTTCCACTAAAATTGTTATTGAGATAAGGAGGGAAACAATTATGAAACATTGTAAAAAATGCCTGTCACCGGAGACGATGCAATACATTAAATTTGACGAAGAGGGAATATGTAGCGTCTGTAGGCAAATTGAGTATAAGAAAACAAGAATTAACTGGGCGGAACGAAAACAGTGGCTAAACGAAATAATATCTCAATATAAAGGAAAATATCTTTATGACTGCATATTACCATATAGCGGAGGTAAAGACAGCGTCTTTCAATTGTGGTATGTCGTCAAAGAACTTAATATAAAACCGCTTGTTGTTAGATATGACCACTGGGGCTTCAGGCCTCTTATTGACGAAAACAACGAGAAGGTTTTTAAGAAGTTGGGAGTTGATGTCATAAAATTTACCCCCAACTGGAAATTAATAAAAGATTTAATGCTCGAAGCGCTGAAGCGTACAGGTGATTTCTGTTGGCATTGTCATACGGGAGTTTACGGACACACGATGCAGATTGCGCTTAAATACAACGTCCCGCTTTTGCTATGGGGAGAGTCAACAGCGGAATATATGTCCTTATATACTTTTGAGGAAATGGAGCAAATCGACAAAGAACGCTTTGATAATATGATGTCTTTAGGCATAACCGCTGATGATATGTACGAAGCGCTGAAAGGCAAATATGAAAAACGTGACTTATACCCGTTTACATATCCAGATTCATCTGAGCTTGAAAGAATAGGCTGCAAATCAATATGCCTAGGCAATTATATCGAATGGAACACTAAGAGTAATGTTGAGACAATTAAACGCGAATTGAATTGGAGCGGGCATGAAGTTGAGGGAATTCCGCCTCAATACGATTATGAGAAAATTGAGTGTAAGTGGCAAGGTGTGAGAGATTATTGCAAATTCATAAAAAGAGGTTTTGGAAGGACAAATCACTTAGTTGCTATTGACATTAGAAATGGCGTCTTAACCACCGAGGAAGGGTTGGAACTAAATAAGGTATACGATGGTAAAAGACCAAAGACACTTGACTTGTTTTTAAAAACACTTGGTATAACAGAAGACGAGTTTTACGCTATTTTGAGAGTGCATGAGGTCTCGCCTTGGATTTTCGATAAGAATCAAGTTCCGGAAGGAAAAGAACTATATGACATGAAGCAGTGGGGAACAATTGCATAAGTCAGAGAGGATGGGTTCCATGTTAAATTGTGATTATCAGAGTAAAGCGCACCAATATATCCCAGGAGGAGCACACACGTATTCGAGAGGCGATGATCAATTTCCGTCGAATGCGCCGCCAGTTCTCGAACGGGGAGAAGGATGCTATGTGTATGATATAGAAGGTAATAAGTATTTAGATTACGGGATGGCATTACGTTCTGTAACAATAGGGTACGGATATGAGAGAATAGCGAACGCCGCAATTAAACAAATAAAAAACGGTAACGGACTAACCAGAGCTTCAAAAATTGAGGTGGAAGCTGCTGAAAAAATGGTTAGCCTGATAGATGGCATGGATATGATAAAGTTTGGTAAAAATGGTTCCACAGTTACAACTGCTGCAGTAAAGCTATCTAGAGCGTATACAGGGCGTAATATAATTGCAAGATGTTTTCAGCACCCGTTTTTTTCTTACGACGATTGGTTTATTGGGGATACCATAATGAATCCCGGTGTACCTGACGAGATAAAAAGTCTTACAGTTAACTTTAATTTCAATGATTTGGAGTCCTTAAAAGATATTTTTAGTAAGTATGAAAATCAGATTGCGTGCGTCATTTTGGAACCAGCGACACATGTTGAACCAAATGAAGGCTTTTTACAGGGAGTAAAGGAGTTATGTCATAAAAACGGTGCTGTTTTTATATTGGATGAGATGATTTCAGGATTTCGGTGGGATATTAAGGGCGCACAGAAATATTATAGAGTTTCGCCGGATTTATGCACATTCGGAAAGGGAATGGCAAACGGATTTTCGGTCTCCGCTTTGATGGGTAAAAAAGAGATAATGGAGTTAGGCGGACTATTCCATGATAAGGAAAGAGTGTTTTTAATGTCTACCACACATGGGGCAGAAATGTCCGGGCTTGGGGCATTATGCGAAACAATAGAAGTTTATAAAGAACTTGGCGTTACTGATCATTTGTGGAGTTATGGTAAAAAGCTTAAAAATGGAATAAATAGCATATCGGAAGAATTGGGCATTATTGATTATTTTTATATAGATGGGGCAGAAGTCTCTCCGGCAATTGCGACACTTGGCAGAGATAAGAATATTTCAATGGAATTTAGAACGCTATTTTTGCAGGAAATGATTAAAAATAGAGTATTGATGCCATATATTGCTCTTTGCTACTCTCACGGAGATATAGAGCTTGAGATGACTCTCGAAGCGGTAAGAGAATCTCTAAAGGTTTACAAAAAGGCAATTGATAACGATGTGAATAGCTTTTTAGAATGTCCAGTTGTAAAGTCTGTGTTTAGAAAATATAATTAACACCTGAAAAAGTACTGAGGATGTGAGAATAATTAACACAAAATGCTATATCATAATGTACCATTATGTACGTGATTTTGGACGTAACAGATATCCAGCGATTAAAGGGCTGGATACGGAACTGTTTCGAAAACAGTTAATATTCTTGAAAACAAATTTTAACATAGTACGTATGGAAGATGTAATTTCGACGTTAAGTGGAGGAGAAGATTTGCCGCATAATGCAGTATTACTGACGTTTGACGACGGATATATTGACCACTATACGACAGTTTTTCCGGTTCTGGATGAAATCGGTATTCAAGGTTCATTTTTCCCACCAAGTATGATTCTAGAAACAAATCTACTACTTGACGTAAACAAAATCCATTTTACTTTGGCGACGGGGGAAACGAGTTTGGTTTACGAGTTGTTGCTCAAAGAGATTGAATTCTATCGCGGCTCAGAGTATGAAATCCCTGAAACTCAAGTGTTGCTACGCGACTATGCTGTGTCAGATTGTTTTGACAGTGGTGAAGTCGTTTTCATTAAGCATATGCTACAAACCGTTTTACCAGAGCGATTACGTTGTATAATTGCAGATAAAATGTTTCGCAGGTTTGTAGGAGTTGAAGAAACCACGTTTGCTAGAGAACTGTATTGTGATATAGCACAACTGACTACAATGAAAAATCACGGCATGTTTATTGGTTTGCATGGAAGTAGTCATGGTTGGTTGGGTAATATGAAAGAAATTGATTATGAACTGGATGTTCGTCGCGCATTGGATTTTATGGATAATGTCGGATTGATTGATAAAAAGGCGTGGGTTATGAATTATCCATACGGTTCATGGAGCAATGGCGTAGTTAACTTTATTCGAAAAAATAACTGTCGCTTAGGATTAACTACAAAGGTAGGCGTTGCGGATTTACGTGTTGATGATTTATTACTTCTACCAAGATTAGATACAAATGATTTTTATCCGAAGTCGGATAATTATTTAAAATTTCAGAAGAGTATTGCTTAATTAATACTAACAAATTTTATCATGAGAATATCATATGTATTACCTAAAAAAACTTTGACAAACGAGGATCTTGAAAAGCTCTACAACTCTTCGCAGTGGACAGCGGGCAAAATATTTCGAAAAACTGGAATCAAGAAAAGACATATTGCTGACAATGAAATTGTATCCGACTTAGCAACTGCCTCAGCAGAAAAGCTTTTTTCTGAATATGGTGTCGACCGCTTTTCTATTGATTTTGTTTTGCTATGTACGCAAAGCCCCGACTATTTTTTACCCACGACTGCCTGTATTGTTCAGGACAAGCTTGGACTAAAAAAGACATGTGGGGCATTGGACTTCAATCTCGGTTGCTCAGGATTCGTATATGGACTTGCGCTCGCAAAAGGACTTTTGCATGCAAAAATCGCTCGAAATATTCTGCTGATAACTGCTGAAACTTACACGAGGCATATACACCCGTTTGATAGAAGCACGCGCACGATTTTTGGAGATGCAAGCGCAGCAGCGCTCATTGATGAAAACAATATCTCCAAGATAGGCGAATTCATATTGGGAACGGATGGAAGCGGAGCAAATAATCTCATAATCCCGACAGGCGCCATGGCAAGGCCTCGAACTGAGGATAGCGGGATTGAGAAACAGGACGACAGCGGCAACATAAGGTCTGACGATAATATATACATGAACGGACCGAGGATTTTCTCGTTTACTCTAGAAGAGATTCCCAGGCTTATTGAAGAGACTGTCAAAAAAAATGGAACACTCATTGAGGATATCAACTTTTTTATTTTTCATCAAGCTAACAGTTTCATGCTGGAAACCTTGCAAGAGGAAATTAGAATACCAAAGGAAAAATTCTGCATAGATGTCGAAGAGCAGGGTAATACTGTAAGCGCGACGATACCGATTGCAATGCGCCGAGCAGCCGATAGAGGAGAACTGTATGAGGGAATGAAAGTTTTGATTGCGGGTTTTGGAGTTGGGTATTCCTGGGGAGCTACCATAGTAACAATATAAAACTTTTGGAGGCAAATCATGATTAGCGACAAAATTAGACTTTTAGCTAGCGCTCTTGATGTAGATGAAAATATATTAAGTTCCGAAACTGTTTTATCATCGCTCGACGAGTGGGATTCTATGGGAAAGATTTCACTGATTGCAATGCTCAATAAACGATATGGTAAACAACTCAGTGTAGATAAGATTTCTGACTTTCAATTTATTCAAGACATTATTGATTTGATGGAGTAATTTATTAATGATAGAACTAACAGGAAAAAGAATACTTATAACCGGAGCTTCATCCGGTATTGGAAAAGCTGTGGCTATACTCGCATCGAAACTTGGTGCTTTATGTGTAATAACTGGAAGAAACGAAGAACGTCTTAATTCTACCTATTTATCATTAAAAGGGACAGGACATTTAAAACTTTGTTGTGAACTTAACCAAGATAATGCTGCTGAAATTGTCAGTAAATCAGTGAGAGATAGCATTGCTTTATCTGGTTTTGTCCACTGTGCAGGGATAGAAATAACTCAACCGTTTAGAATAACTACCCTTGAGGAAATGGGAAATGTTATGCAAATTAACTTTTATGTCTTTTGGGCTATGATTCAAGAGTTTCTGAAGAAAAAAAGTAATACAGGCACAGGTGCTTCGATAGTTGGAATAGGATCTGTAGCATCTCAGGGAGTGATCGGAAAAGCTGCTTATGCAGCCTCTAAAGGTGCTGTTATCTCGCTTATGAAAGCTCTAGCTTCTGAATATGCCAGTAAAAAAATCAGGTTCAACTGCGTTTCTCCGGGTTATGTTGCTACCCCTATGCTCAATGCTGCAAAAGAATTATATGAAAACTCGGAAGATTTTGATAAAAAAATAGCATCCAGACATCCTCTTGGAATAGGAGAAGCTGAAGATGTGGCAAATGCTGTTGTATGGCTGCTTTCTGACGCTTCAAAATGGGTAACCGGAAGTAATATGGAAGTTGATGGAGGGTATAGAGTGATGTGACACCTATATTGTTTTAAGTACTATAAGCATATTGTTAATCGGCTTGAGAAGGAGAAGGAGAATGATCATGAACAGCAACATTTTACCGGAATTGGAAAACATGGACTATATATTTGATTTGCAATCAAATTATAGTATTACGTTTTGCCCGGTTGAGGCTGTTAACGAATTGGTTGAGTTTATTGACACGCATTGGCGAAAGAACCATATTTTTGTGATTTCACGTGAATTGCTGAATTGGCAGCATTTAAATGAGCTAAATAATCGGTATAATTTTGTTATAGCACGTGAGAATAATACAAAACAAATTCATTCTATTTTGGGTTTTGTGCCGACAAGTCAATTTGATCACACACTAATTTCCGCGCATGAACACATTTGGCCTTGTATATGGAAAGTGCGTGAAGATGTAAAAGCGGTAGGCTTAGGTATTTCCCTTTATTACTATTTAGTGAATCAATTGCATGTTGAAACACTATCTATTTTGGGTAGCAGTAGAGTTGCGTTGTCTATTTACAAAAAGTGGAATTTCACAACTGGAAAAATTGCGCATCATTTTATGTTGAACAGCACTGTAAAAGAGTTCAAATTGGTGGGAAATTACTTGTCTTTCCAACAAGAATTGTCTGTTTTCAATGACAATATATGTTCTTTTGACTTATGCTCGTTAGAACAATTTCTTTCGCTTGGTGAAGATGTATTTGGACATGTTTCAAAATACAAATCGAAAAACTACTATATCAATAGGTTTTATAAACACCCATTGTATTCCTATACTGCATATTCTATAAAGAAAAACAAAGTGATAAAGGCTGTTTTTTTTATACGCGAGTGCATAGCCAATACCAGAAAGGCTCTACGAATTGTTGATTTTGTTGGAAATATATTCTATTTAATCGGAAATGCGAGAAACTTTCAATCTCTAATGGTTAATTTGTCGGCTGAATATATTGATTTTATCAATGTTGGTTTAAGCGAAAGAGTTCTTGAAGAAAGCGGGTTTACTAATAAGTCTGAAACAGATTTAGTGATATCAAATTACTTCGAGCCTTATGTCTCAGAGAATATCGAGTTAGATTATGCGTTTAAAAGTGTTGACACAAATCAGAAAGTAATTTTTTTTAAAGCTGACGCCGATCAGGATAGACCAAATTTATTATAGTATTATGCATATTTTTTAAGGAAATTCTTCAGGTTTTCTTGTATATGGTTACACACATTTTTAAACAACCTACCTGCTTTTTTTATCATTGAAGGAATTAAATAGACATAGCGATACATTAACATTATGATCACTTGTTTATTTCCATTAGCACTCAAAATACTATTAATGATTTTTGCATAATACCCCTCCCTTAAGGCTTTTAATAGCAACTTAAAATACTCGCTAATTGAGTCGTCATATTTTTCAGTAAGGCATAGACTTAATATCTTATTAATAACATAGTGATCTCTAAGCGCTTCAGCTAAATATACATCTTTGTTATTAATACTTTGATGAATATCTTTTGTTAATATTAGCATCGCTATTTCCATTGATGGGCGATATTTTTTTACTCCGCTCAAAGCATCTTTATATTCCAAGTTGAAAAAATTGAATAAGATTTCTTCAGTTTTGTCATTTTGGAGCACATATGATGATTGATTTAACTTCAGATGATTAATAAAACTGTCTAATTGCCTGAACTCTGTCTTGAAAGTTGATGGCCAAAAAAAATCATCATGCGTATCTATGAATTTTGTTTCGTGTTTTGTTCTATAATCTGATATTCTTGAATCGAATAAAAAACACGATGGTACGCCAGCTAAGTAAGCTTCCACTACTGATGTTGATCCCATGTGGATAAATAAAGAACATCTATGTAAAAAAACTGAAAACTGAATTTTATAATCAATAATTATTACATTGTCATGTTGCCTTAATCTCTCATATACACTAATTTTATTATAAAGTACTTCCCAAGGATGCATCTTATATACGAATAAAACATCTTCATTATTAATCGCTAACTTCTCTAACTCATTAATCAAGTCATCACGATAGCGTCTTAGCATATCACTTTCAGCTACTATTAGACGAATGTAATTATCTTTTTCTTCAGCAGTCATTTTATCACCTAAAAGATCATCGGCTGCCTTAATTTGCTTTTCATCATAGTATGCCAAAATAAAAGAACTTGCAAAGAGCACAATGTAATTCTCGTATTTTTGGAATTTTACTTCATCGACATCAAGTAATTTTTCCTGGTTTATATTAAGATCGGTATTGTATTGAAAGTGGTCCTCATATAGTGGATAGCCTGCGTAAAACACCTGATGTTTATTATGTAGTTTTCTTATACGCACGTAAATATCACCAATAATGTCTGCTGAGATTCTTCCCCAAAAAATAACGTAATCAATTAAGTCAACGGAAAAGTCGCCAACTCCTGACCAAATAGCATGTGCTTTGGGGTCTTCATGATTGAAGGAGCCTTCATGTGCATAAATAATTAATTTAAAATTTAATAAATACTTTAAAGCAATCAAAAATTTTGGATATGTATTATCAAGTAATAAAAAACAAAAAACAATATCCGGCTTAAATCGTAAAGCTTCCTGAAATAATTCATGCGGTTGAATTATCAACGTTGATACCGTGCTATCAATTTCATGCAGAGCTTTTTCAATTTTTTGATATATATATAACTCCCTTACGGGATTAGCTAATAACATTAATACTTTCATAAAGCGTTTCTCCTTATATTGACCTGGGTCTCTTAAATGTTCTTTTAATAAAACGATATGCTTTACGTAAAACACACAATAAAAATGTATTGCCTGTTTTGTATTCCGTGTGTTGTTTGGATGGAGATGACATTATCTCCTCAAACTCTTCGTCTGAGATACCTAGTTTATCCTTTATGACAAATATATACTCTGAAATCATCTTTTCATCATAAAGAGGCAGCTCATATTCCTTCAACGCTTCTTCTCTCGTCATCTGTCCTGAAATTATCATGCTCGAAAGGTGAGAAGTCCTTTTATCCACTCCAAACTTCTTTGGAAACCAGTAGAGTTGAGCAAATGCAGTTAGTATATTTTCAAGGTGTTTTCTGCCGTAATATTCGAATCCGCAAAAATCATGCAGTTCTTTAAACGCGCGTTCCCTGTTGTAATCAATGTAATTTAAAGGGCAAATTGTTTTTAGCTTTAGAAAATGCTCGTCAAATGCTTTTTTCATATGGGAAATGAAGAGCAGTTTGCCTGTTGGCTGTTCTCCAAATTTACTGTGTATATCGCGAATATTTACCACATCATATGGGTCATGAGTATTTCCTCTCTGCAAAATGGATTCAAGCGCAAAATTGCTTCCTGACAAAAAATATTTGATTCTATTCTTTCGGGCATAATCATACAAAGACGCGAATAAAACATTATCCTGCGGAGCAGCTAAATTAGGGACGCCTGCTTTCATGTATGTTTTCGTTAAGGCGTTAAACTGTATAGTGTCTGGCGTTATGGTCACTAAATCAATATTTGCGGCGTTTACTAACTTTCTTATGTTTTCCTTTGATATTTCGGTGTCAAATCCATCATCAACATGAATTGCCAGTATTCTTAATCCCCATTTATGCCCAAGATAAGCCAGATATGACGAGTCCAATCCTCCGGAAATTCCCATTATGCAATCATACTTTTTGCCTTCTCCGTATACTTTTAGCTCCTTTATCAGAGAGTCAAGTTCTTTTTGCCCCTCTTCATTTGGAAAATATACTTTTTCCTTTATAGCAATAGCATTTGTGCAGTAGTTACAGTATCCATTTTTATTAAAAGTAATAGTGTCATCTGAAGAATTATCCATAATGCATCTTGTACATCGAATTACATTTTTCATAAGTATCACCTTTTATATGCCATCTGTATTATCTCAACGCTCTTTCTTGCTTCTCTTGCAGTGCAGAGCGCTTCCTCCGTTCCTGAGAGAACATTTAGCGCGTGGCGGTAATACGGCAGGTGCCCATAACCGTAGACTGAATTTGGTTGAGTGTCTACTGTCTTTAATTCATCGTCCATTTCATGATTTGATTCAAATTCCCAATGCTCTATTTTGTTAAGCGCGAAGCCTCCGATTCTTACAGTCCCATTCTCTCCGATTATTGTAAGGCTGCCTTCAAGATTTTTGGGGTAGGTGAGCACTGTCGCGTTTATGTTTCCTATAGAACCGTTACGGAACTTTATTACTACTGAAATCGTGTCTTCCGCCTCAATTTTCATTTTTTGTGTGGAACTTACAGCTAATACGTTTTCCACGCTTCCTCCAAACCATTGTACAAGATCGACATAGTGACTTGACTGATTTGATAGGCAGCCTCCATCGAATTCATGAGTCCCGCGCCATTTTGCGGCGTCATAATAGCTCTGAGGTCTCGTCCAAAGAACGTTTGCAAGTATCATATAAACTTGTCCGAACCGCCCTGCTTCGTAAGCGCGGCGAAGGAGTTTAATGCCGGGATTGAAACGGTTTTGTTTAACTACAAGATAGTGAACTCCTGCCTTGTCCGCTGCCTTTATTGCTGCGTCACATGCTTCGAGAGAGCAGCCTTGCGGCTTTTCTGACAAAATATTAACGCCTGCTTCTGCGGCCTCTATTGCCTGATATGGGTGAAGTCCCGAAGGGGTGCAGATCGTAACCAAATCGCACTGGATTTCACTTAGCATCGTTTTATAATCCGCATAGGTTATTGAATTTGTCTTTTGTGCTGCCTCTTCCGCACGTTCCTTTACTATATCGCAACAGGCGACTATTTCGGCGAGTGATTCACCTTTTAGTTTTTCAATTGCTTCAATATGATTCTTACTTATCCGACCGCAGCCAACGAGAGCAATTTTATACATTCGTAACCTTCCATAAAATCATTTTTTGAATAATTCAGAATGCGTTCCAGTAGTAACCAAAACTAACGTCGTGTTGTTTTCAATACGGTAAATGACAACCCAATCCGGGTCAATGTGAAATTCTCGATGCCCTGTCCATTTGCCTTTCAGTGGATGATCACGATACTGAAGTGGTAGAGGATCAGAATTCAATAACATTAGTAGAGGCTGAAAGATTTTCATTACGTCTCGTCCTTGAAACACAGCTTGTCTAAGATCTTTCTTAAATCCCTGTGAATATTGAAACTTAAGCATCATCATCCGCTAGCAGGGATTCCATCAGAGATTCGACTGTGTCGAATGGCCCGATTAAATTTGCGGGGTTAAGGGAATCTTCAATGGCTTTTTGTGTCTTCTCATTTGGTTCATTCCCTTCAAGATCATTCACATAACGCTCGACTAACCCGACTTCTTCTTCTGATAGATTGTAGATACGCGTGCAAAGAGATTCCCTTGCTACTATCTGTGTTTCAGTCATGGTAATCACTCCTTTTCAGGTATTATAGCAAATTTAATCTCAATTCCATGTTGGTCATTTCATAGTTTTCGTAAATTGGGAATATTTTTCCCATCAATACTTAATACCTGTGATATAACATTCTTCGTGTCAAAGACAAGTGAAGCGTTTTCGATTACCATATTGTAATCGACTATTTTTTTATGCGCGGTCGTAATAACGACTGCGTCCGATTCGCGTAGCAGCTCAGGAATTAATTCTATTGAATTGTGCGTCGCGCCTCCGCGCCATACAATTGGGCAGTATGGATCATGATATGAGACAATGGCGCCTTTCTTCTCCAGCACGTCCCAAACTTTCAACGCTGGAGATTCGCGGAGGTCGTCAATTTCCTCTTTGTATGCAACTCCAAGGATCAATACCTTGCTGTTTCTTAGAGCTTTGCTTATGTCGTTAAGCATGTCCATAAGCCGCTCAACAACGTATTCCGGCATTCCGTCGTTTATCTCGCCGGATAATTCTATTAGACGCGTATGATAGTCAAATTCCCTTGCTTTGTATGTAAGGTAAAAAGGGTCAAGAGGGATGCAGTGTCCTCCGACTCCAGGCCCGGGATAGAACGGCACAAACCCGAAAGGCTTTGTTGATGCGGCTTTAATAACTTCCCAAATATTTATTCCCATCCTATGGCAGAGTATAGCCATTTCGTTGGCGAGCGCGCAGTTTACAATCCTGAAAGTGTTTTCCAATATTTTGGTAGCTTCCGCTTCTTTGGGAGAGGAAACGACGCATACTTCAGCATCAAGTACTGTTTCATATAAAGTCTTTGCAATTTCTTTGCATTTATCGGTACATCCTCCGACAACCTTTGGCGTATTATGAGTATTAAAACGCATATTGCCCGGGTCGACCCTCTCAGGGCTGAAAGCGAGATAAAAATCAACTCCTAATTTTAAGCCGGATGCTTCAAGTATCGGGGCTACGATTTCCTCAGTTGTTCCAGGGTAGGTAGTTGATTCAAGTACTACTAACATGTCCTTATGTAGACGTTTTGAAATTTCCATGACTGAATTTTCTATATAAGATAAGTCGGGCTGTTTGAAACGGTCAAGCGGAGTAGGGACGCATATCGCAACAATATCGCACTCGCTGAGCCTGCTAAAATCAGTAGTTGCTGAAAGTTTTCCGGACGAGACCAATTCTTTCAGCTCTTCTGGAACTATATCACCTATGTAGTTTTCTCCCCTGTTTACAGTTTCTACCCTTTTAGCTTGAATATCGAACCCCAATACGTTAAACCCCGCCTTTGCTTTTTCCACGCTGAGTGGCAGCCCTACGTATCCGAGGCCAATAACTCCGATTTTAGCATCTCTGTTCTTTATTCTGTCAATCAATTCCATGCTTTCGCCTAACCTTCGTAGAAAATTTGCGATTCAATCAATTGTTCCTCCGGAACTTCCCTTACTGTTCTTGTGGGAGCCCCCATAACTATGACGCGCGGAGGGACGTTTTTCGTGACTACTGAACCTGCAGCGACAAGCGCGTCCTCTCCAATTTCCACCCCGGGCAGAAGTACCGCTCCTGCGCCTATTCGTGAGCCCTTTCTAAGAATCGGGCCTTTGAAATGCTTTTTTCTTTCCTCAGTCCGCCCGAGGTAATTATCATTTGAAAATACAACGCAGGGGGCGACAAAACAGTAATCCTCTATCACGCTCATTGCTGTTATGTAAGCGTTACTCTCAATTTTGCATTTTTTGCCGATCAGGACTTTGTTTTCAACAGTGACGCCCCGTCCGATTATTGTCCCCGTACCGATTTGAACGTCCTCACGCACTGTCGCAAGATCTCCGAAGAAAACCATGTCAGAAATATTCGCGCCGCAGTATATCACGCAACCGGCTCCGATGGTGACTGAGTTTCCTATGACGAGCGGAGGCAACTTGCCTTTATCCTCTGTAAGAGCGCTCATGCTTGCCTTTGCAGGTAGTTTACCGAGGATTGCCCCGTCTAATATTTTACAGTTACTCCCTATTTCAACTAGTTCATGTATTACGACGTTATGTCCTATCTCAACGCTGTCGGATATTGTAACTCCGCTGCTTATTACTACGTTGCGTCCCATTGTAACGTTCTCTGCTATCATTGCATTATTAGAAATGTTACTCATTTAGTCAGTTCCTTTTTTAATATGGAACACTATAGAGTGTCCTTTTAATTATTATTCTTTATCTCTTTGTTTTTGATTCTCTAAAGTATCTTTAACTATAGCCGCATTTTCCGCCCCAATAATTATTTCAATAGCATTCACAGCTTCTCGAAGAGTTTTTGCTGTTATAACTTGAAGAAAGATAGCGCGGCAAATTTTATCAACATCCTCACTCACGGCATTCACCTCCTTTACTTAATTCATATACTATTCTTTTGGCAGTTTTTCCATCGCCATAGATGTTATCAGGATATACGGTCGGTTTCGAAAGCTGCTTCAACCTAGCAGAGAAATCTACATCATCAGCTTGAATCAATATATTCCAACCGTAATCGGTCAATTCTCTCCAACTTGTGTCGGGCATAATTACAGCCGCTCTCTTTTTTGCAAACCAGGCTTCCTTTTGCAGTCCTCCGCTATCGGTAGCTACAAAGACGCAATTTTGAAGAAGCCCCATAAGCTCTAAATAACCAACGGGTTCTATTTTAATCCAACTTGATATCATATTCTTCATACCGAATGACTCTATCCTTGCCATTGTCCTTGGGTGAACTGAGAAGACTACCTGCAAATTCATAAATTTTGAGTAGTCAAATAACCCATTCAATATATTACGTAAATATTCTTCCTTGTCCACATTAAAATCCCTGTGAAGTGTTACGAGTATATAGGGCGCGTCACTAAGCCCCAGTTTATCAAAAACTGAGCTGCTAAACCTGCTTTGCATCTTGAGGTATAAATCATACATAATATCCCCCACCATATGGACACCGGAAGTTATTCCCTCACTTTCAAGGTTTTTGACTCCAATCGCGGAACAGCAAAAAAGCCATTTCGATATCCTGTCCGTCAGAACTCTGTTTATTTCTTCCGGCATATCGCGAGGTTCCTGTCGAAGCCCGGATTCAACATGAGCCACAGGAATTTTCAATTTCGCTGCTGCAAGAGCTCCCGCAAGGGTAGTGTTTGTATCACCGTATACTATAACTTTGTCAGGTTGTTCCTTTATTAACACTTCTTCAAAGCCCGAAAGGGCCATTGCGGTCATTTTTCCATGATTTCCCGAGCCTATGTTGAGATTGTACTTGGGCGCCACTATTCCAAGCTCGTCAAAAAAAATGTTTGACATATTATCGTCATAATGCTGACCGGAATGCACAACAATATGATCCCACGCGGAACTTTCACGAACCGCGCTGTTTAGCACCGCTTCCTTTATGAATTGCGGTCTGGCGCCAACTAATGAAATTATTTTCATTTTTTAAAGAATTTGCTTATCGTTTCAACGACAAATTCCTGTTCGTTCTCCGTTAATCCCGGAAATATCGGCAAAGCCAGAACGCTTTTTGTCAGATTTTCGCACACCGGAAAATCTCCTGCTTTTCCTCCGATAAATTCGAAACATTTTTGGAGATGAAGTGAAAGCGGATAGTAAATTTTGGTTCCAATTCCATGTTCGCTCAAGAAATGATAAAGTTCATCACGCTTTCCATCGGGAGCATTCAGTTTTACGACGTACTGGTGATATATATGATAATTCCCTTGAGATTCGGCAGGAATAAATACCTTCTCAAGTAAATCTTTACCTTTAAAAAGTTCATTGTATTTTCGTGCTATTTCTCGCCTCGCCTTGTTCCATGCCTCCAATTTTTTAAGCTTTATACGTAAAATTGCTGCTTGCAAAGTGTCAAGCCGACTGTTCAATCCAACCTCATCATGGAAATATTGTTTTTTCGCTCCATGAACGCGTAATTTTTTTAATCTTTCCCCAAATTCCGTACTTTTTGTGAACATCATTCCACCGTCGCCGGCTGCACCAAGGTTTTTTGTTGGAAAAAAGGAAAATACTCCAATATCTCCAATTGCTCCGGCGTAATCTTTACTTCCATTGGTTAGTCTATAGCTGCCGAGCGATTGAGCGGTATCTTCGATGGTTTTTATCCCGCGCTCGTTCAATTCTGGCATTATGCTTTCAATAGGCGTCATTTGCCCAAATATATGCACCGGTAAAAAGACCTTCGTGCGTGGAGTTATCTTTTTTATTACTTCATCCGTATCAATGTTATATGTGTCAGGTCTGACATCCGCGAAAACCGGGTTAAGGCCAAGCCGCGTTATACAGCTCACAGTTGCGAAAAAACTGAAAGGCGTCGTTATTACTTCATCTCCCGGGTTCAAATCAAGGGCCATGAGCGCAAGTACAAGAGCGTCGGAACCTGAAGCGCAGCCTACGGCATGTCCGCCACCTAAAAAAGACTCTATTTCACGTTCGAATTCGCCTACTTCACTCCCAAGGATGAAATCCTGAGAGTCCATAACTTCAGCTATCTTTGACAACGTATCTTCTCTTATCTCTTTCCAGCTTCTTTTAAGGTCCAATATGGGCAGCATAGTGTAATCTCCTTATTTAATCAAATAATTTTGACATTTTTACTTTCCAGTCCAAATTTCCTTCGGCGTATTTTCGCATAATCTGAGGGTAATCTTCTGTTTCGTAAACAGTTTCAATAAAATTGCATACTTGATTCATATCTATCGGTTCTTCTGAAGGTTCAAATGTTGCACAAAACTCAAAGTCATTAAAATCTTCATCTGCATAGGCAATAAAAAACGGGATTCCCCTTGAGCAATACTCTCTAAGTTTTAAAATTGAGCCTTTTTGAAGTTTAATTCTATGCATTCCCAAGCTGCCTGCCGCTATATGACATTTGTCGAAAAGCTCTGTGAGTTCTTTTCCGTACAATGGAGGGTAGTGAATAACATTTGAGGAAATTCCTAACTGTATTGCCTGTGTTTTTAACTTTTCGACCTCAGCTTTTCCTGACCCTCCCACCAAATGAAAGATAATTCTCTTGGGACCTTTATATACAGAAATGCCCGCTATTATTCTGTCATATCCATGCCAGCTTGCGAGGTTTGCTAATCCTAATATGTGTATTTCGTCATTAAGTTCAGGAGGTTTTCTTACAGGAACGGACGAAACATCAAATCCGTTAGGAATTACTCTATGTGCACCAAGCCTTCCCGCGGCTCTTCTCTCTATCTCATTAACTACTACGAACTCATCAACGACCTTGTGAAGCCTCTCAATTGAGCGGAAATCAAAGAGCATATGAATCAAACTGGTTATCTTAAATGGCTGAAAATATTCCTTAAAATACGGGTATGTTGGTAATTCCCAAAATATTTTTGCTTTACCTTTTATTTTTTTAATAAAAGATATATACGAAGGCAATAATGGAGATATGTTCCTTATGTAAATAATATCCGGTGAATACTCGGAGATTATTTGTACAGTCTCTTCCGAAATACTTGAAAAAAACAATTTAAACCACCTGTTGATTTTATTCCAAAGCGATTCCTGTAAAACAACATCTTTGAAGAACTCTTCATTTTCTCCAAATCTATATAACTTGCTTTCATTGCGAAAAATGGATATACACTCGCATATATTTCCCAGTTGAATCAAAGCGTTACACTGGCTGTAGATTTTTTTGCTGGCGCTACAGACTCTGCTATATGATGCTTGAGATATGTATAGTATTTTCATATGAACTCCTGCGCAACTGATTAATGTACTATCAATTAATTCTATCATATTTAGGATTATCAAAATAGAAAAAGGCGAAAATTCAAAAAGAAGATATAATATGAATGGCAGTAAAATAGTTGATATATAATTTGTAAAAGACGAGGATTGGTAAACAACATGAAAAAGTATTTCATTACCGGCGCGGCTGGATTCATCGGATTTCACTTGTCGAAAACACTTTTGGAGCGAGGTGATTCGGTCACTGGATATGATAACCTAAACGAGTATTACGAGGTTTCGCTAAAATACAGTCGTCTAGACGTGCTCAAGAAATATCCCTCTTTTAATTTCATCAAAGGCGAACTTGAAGATGCTTCTCTTGTATTAGATACGGTTTGCAGAGGCGGTTTCGACGCCATAATTCACCTTGCGGCGCAAGCAGGCGTCAGGTATTCACTCGAACATCCCGAAACGTACATTTCTTCTAACCTTGTCGGGACGTTTAATATACTTGAAGCAGCCAGAGCAAACAACACTCCGCATCTTTTGTTTGCCTCTTCGAGTTCGGTGTATGGCGCCAACGAAAAGACACCGTTTTCTGTTGACGACAGGACAGATTCACCCATAAGCCTTTACGCAGCGACGAAAAAGTCCAACGAACTCATGGCGTACTCCTATAGCCACCTTTTTGGCTTGCATATCACAGGTATGCGATTTTTCACAGTATATGGCCCGTATGGCAGGCCGGACATGGCGCTTTTCAAGTTTACGAAAAGCATTTTGGAAGGCAAGCCCATTGAAGTGTATAACAACGGCGATATGTACCGCGATTTTACTTATATTGACGACATTGTAAAAGGCGTTGTTGAACTTATTAACAAGTCTCGCGCGCTCAATGAGAAGCCGCCTTTTGCCGTCTACAACATAGGCAACCATAAGCCCATTAAGCTTTCAGACTTCGTTTCGCTTATCGAAAAAGCATTAGGTAAAAAAGCGGAGATAATCTATAAACCAATGCAACCGGGCGATGTGCGTGAAACATATGCGGACGTGGATATGTTGATGAAAGATACGGGTTTTAATCCAAAGACTGAACTAAGGGACGGAATTGACAAGTTTGTTAAGTGGTATATGAACTATTACGGACGTTAAAATATATATGAAAGGATCAATTAGATCATGAATGATAACTTTGATCTCAAATCAAATATTTACGTCGAGAAAAGGGAGCAGTTTTCTTATCCCTGTAAAGAATATGCGTTCAGCCCATCTGTAAACTACCCAGAATACTTATTTAACGACATTGCAGATGAACCAAATGAAATTTATGACATGGTACGTTCATTGCTTTATGGTATGGAGCTTGACGTAGAGCATTATTCCACTTCATATTGGAACCCGTTGGGAGAGATAATTAATCCGGGAGATGACGTGGTGATTAAACCAAGTATGGTAATTCACCGCCACCTTGCTGACGAATCTTTAGGAACCGCAGCTGTGATCACCAATCCTTCCATCGTTAGGGCTGTTGCCGACTATTGTTTGATTGCGCTTGAAGGTAAAGGATCACTTACAATCGGGGACGCGCCAATTCAGAGTTGTGATTTTGATTCATTAATCCATTCGAGCGGCTATGCTGAGCTATTTAATTTTTACCACCTTCACGGAATTGAAGTCAAGTTCAAGGATTTCCGGCTAACTCAATCAAGTAAAATCCGTCGGGTTGGTATATCAAACATAAGCGATTTAAAGGAGTGCGCAGGTGACGATGAAGGATACATAGCTGTAAATATTGGTAAGGACAGTATGCTTATGGATAGGATTGAGCATTACGAACGCATGATGGTAACAAATTACGATCCTCGCAATATGAAGATCCATCACAATCCTGAAGTAAACGAATACCTTATTCCAAAATCAATTCTTAATGCTGATGTAATTATCAACATACCAAAGCCTAAGACGCATAGAAAAGCAGGCATAACCGCTGCTATGAAAAATCTTGTTGGGATTAACGGTCACAAAGACTGGCTTCCGCACCATACAAGAGGCCCCAAATCCGAAGGTGGGGACGAATATCTGTTCAAATCTCTGTTGAAGCATTTGCATACGTTGGCAACAGAAAGAGCGGATGTGGCGGGGATAACGGGGAGGTCATTCGTAGCGTTTTGTTGGAGTATCGTCAGCCGTGCATTTATGTTGGCAGCGAAGTTCTTTTGCAAAGATAAATTTTTTGAAGGCAGTTGGTACGGCAATGATACAATCTGGCGTACCGTATGTGATTTAAATCGTATTCTAATGTACAGCAACAAGCAGGGCGTATTGTGTGAAGAGCGTCAGCGGAAGTATATGCAAATCGGAGACATTATCATATCCGGAGAAGGTGAAGGTCCTCTGAAGCCAATCCCCAAAAAAATTGGAATAATTGCCGGTGCATTAAATCCTCTAGCATTTGATACTGCGATATGTTCCTTAATGGGCTTTGATTGGAAAAAAGTGCCAAATATACGTGGCGCCTATGGTATTAGCACATACCCGATTCAGGAAGCGGCGCGAGAATCTCTTTGTATTCGCTCGAACGAGCAGGAGTGGGACAAAGTCAACCCTTTAGATGTTTCAATGAAAAAGTCTTTTCAATATCGTCCTTCAGAAGGCTGGTTAGGCCATATTGAATTGGGAGGAATAGAACATGAAAGCTAATATTTTGATTCTACATAATTATGATGGCTTTTTTGCGGGAGCTTTTATAGGTACAAAGGAGCATCATGTAACCAGCATGATGGATATAGGATTCATGTTGGAGTGGTTTAAGTTGAATGGTTTTCACGCGGAGGCGCGTTCGTTTGCACGACTTGATTTATCGCGGGATTATTCAGGCTGGTACGTACTCTATGCCTCAAGCGAAGAACGAGGCTTGTTTTATAAAGGATATATCGAAGACATCATCTTGTGGTTACAAGAGCAAAAGGCAGTTCTTATTCCTTCGTTCCCATACTTTAGAGCGCATCATAATAAGTGTTTTGCAGAAATGCTGAGGGCTTCTTTTGTCGATAAGTCGCTGAGAGTTCCGGTTTCACGTTGTTTTGGGCACTACAAGGAATTGCTTGATAACGAAAACAATTATGAATATCCATGCATAATAAAAGTGAGCGCCGGCTCGGGAAGTGTAGGAGTTCAGATAGCGAACTCGAAAGAAGAGCTATTATCAATTGCGAAAAAATTCTCTCGTATTTCTTATTCCGATATACAGTCCTCGTGGTATAAATCGAACAAATTATTTCGATATGTTCGTGCTGTTTTCCGCATATTTTCTGGCAAAGCCAGCTTAAAACAATATACGCAAGTTCTACAAAGCGGAAAACCTTACGTCATTCAAGATGTTGGACCACTTATGTCGAATAAGTTCATTGTGGGGCAGTTTATCCCCAATTTATCAGGCGATTTTAAAGTGCTCTATTTCGGAGAGAAATACTACATTTTACGAAGAGAAAACAGAAACAGAGATTTTAGAGCAAGTGGCAGCGGGAATTTTTCCTATCCTGACGACATCAAGAGTGTTGAGCCTATATTGGAGTGTGCCAAAAGAGCGGTGGAAGAGATCAAAATGCCGATGTGCTCACTGGATATTGCTATGAATGATAAGGGTGTTTATTTGCTTGAATACCAATGTTTGTACTTTGGCCCATTTACTATTCAATATGCGCCATACCACACAGTATATGATGCAAAAGCAGGCGTGTGGGTAAAAATAGAAGGGGCATCTGTACTTGAAGAGGAATATTGTCGTTCGGTGAGTTTATATATTCAAGGCAAACTGCCGTTTTGAAAATGATTCTTCAATAGTGTAAAATTAGGGGGCGCAAAACTTTGAAGCGTGTTCTACATGTGTTTGTTCGTTTGAATCGCGGCGGAGCGGAAAGCAGAACGATGGATATCTATAAGAATATTGATCGTGAAAAAGTTCAGTTTGATTTCTTACTACACACTCCTGATATTTGTGATTATGAAGAAGAAGCTGCTTCAATGGGCGCGAGAGTTTTTAGGCTGCCTCGATTCACCGGAAAGAATTTTTTCGCATACAGAAAAGCATGGCGCTCTTTTTTAGCTGAGTGCGACGCCTATGATGTTATTCATATTCACGTCACTAATTTCGCATTTGCATTTCTGTCATTATTGAAAAATATACCGATGCGCATAGCGCATGCACGAAGCGCGTCGGATAACTCCGTGCTCAAAAGGATGCTTGTACGACTAACGCGCCCTCAAATTCTAAAAAATTGTACACATTATTTAGCTGTTTCGAGAAAAGCCGCTAATTTCGTTTTTGGCAGGGATACCACAGACGTAACAGTTGTCCCCAATGCAGTAGAAGCCCGAGCATTTGCGTACGACGTGGAACTGAGGCAACAAATGCGTGAGGAGCTTAAACTTGTGGACAGCTTTGTAGTAGGCCATGTGGGGCGAATGTCAGTCGAAAAGAACCACGTGTATCTATTGCAAGCAATGAAGATTCTACAGGCCGAGTGCTCAAAGGCTGTTCTGCTTTTAGTCGGAGACGGTCCGTTATGTGCTGCGCTTAAGGAACAGGCAGCTCAAATGGGAGTCAGAATTCAATTTGCGGGGGTGCGCAGTGATGTACCCGCACTGATGCAAGCAATGGACGTGTTTGCACTGCCATCGTTTTTTGAAGGTATGCCAGGCGTTGTAATTGAAGCTCAAGCTGCAGGGCTGCCTTGTGTAATCTCGGACAGGGTGACAAAAGAGTGCTCGTTAATACCATCACTGGTCACTTTTTTACCAATAGGATTGTTGGATGTTAATAAATGGAGTCATGCCTTGGAAAGCGCTCGTAGAATTAACCGTGAAAACACATATGACATTATAAAATCTATTGGTTACGATGCGAAAACACAAGCCCTTTGGTATACTGATTTTTACTGTAAAGGTTCATAGTAAACTTGAAGGAGATGTGAAAATGAAGTATTTTTTGAGCGATTTACACTTTTTCGATGAAGGCTTGATGAAAAATTGCGACCGTCCATTTTCTTCCGTTGAGGAGATGCACAATAAGATAGTTAGTAATTTTAGAAGTAAAGTTAAAGGAAACGGAGAAATATATATTCTTGGCGATATTACAGGGAAGAACTGCAATAATCTGATGAAAAATGATTTAGCAACATTACTTGATCAAATGGGAATAAACAACCCTAATACCCCGTTTCACCTCATATTGGGTAATCATGATGTATTCCCTGCCCAAGATTATACAGATATGGGTTTTATATCAGTCAAAGAAATAGATTTAATTCATATCGGAAAACTAAAAACTATGCTTACGCACGATCCTTGTATGGTTCAACAAAAGGACGCTGTCGCTTTATGCGGGCATGTACACACGTTATTTGAATATGTGTGCAATGTAGAGCGTAACACCCTTGCCGTGAATGTTGGCGTCGAAGTGAGAAATTACACGCCAGTTTCAGAAGAAGAAGTCATCGCCATAATTAAAAATACTAAATACAGGGATTAGGGATTAGGAAAGACATGGACAAAGGTAATGATAAAATACCATAAAGTTTTGCAGTAACGGGCATTAATCTGTTTTTGCAAGAAAAGCTCTATAAAAATGAGGCTGAGAAAGTTTCCAGCCCAGCCTCAAAAATATCACTCGAAATTTTGCCCATTTAAGATCATTTAAAACTCGGGGGGCCGCCCCGTCTTTTTATTTTGCCTTTGTTTTAGCTCCACTCTTCAACTTGACTCTTCACACTTCATTTTGTCTATTATCCTAATCTTTTGTTTTTAATTGAACATTGAACATTGAACATTGTCATTACTAATCCCTGCTTTACCTATTTTCTTTTTGCATAAAGTTCAACATTTCATCAAGGATTCTGTTTGCATTGTCATTCTCAACTTGACATGTGCCAACTCTCCTATGTCCGCCGCCGTTGTATTTTGCCATGAGCCTTCCGACATCTATACTGGAAGTTCTATTTATTATACTGTGTCCAACTGAAAAAACTGTATTCTCCTTATTTTTACCGTCTAATATTCTTATTGAGATGCTCGTTTCAGGATAAAGAGCATATGTTACATGTCTGTTTCCAATAAAAGTTTCTTCAATGTCGCGAAGGTCTGTTATCAAAATATTATCGACAACATATGAATGATTAACTATCATATTAAAAAAATCCCGCTCATGAGTTTTATACAGGGACACGCGTTCCTGAATATCTTCCAGCTTCATAATTTCATCAATTGACATATTCTGAAGATACTCAATCAATTCATCCATAAGCTGATAATTCGCTATCCTAAAACTCCTGTATCTTCCAAATCCGGTTCGTGGATCCATAATAAACGAAAGCATGACCCACCCTTGTGGAGAAATTATATCGTCAATAGAAAATTCAGCTGAATCACACTTATCGGCATGATTAACCATATCCGAAAAACGCCGAAGAGCGCCGTTATCTCCGCCGAAATAATTGTAAATTACGCGAGCACAACTTTTCTCCGGATAAAACGCTCCTCTAAAGTTTTTCGAATCAATGGAAATCCTGTCTTCCTCGCTTGTATGATGATCAAACCACATTCCGCAACCTTCTACATATGGAACGTTAACGAGGATGTCATTTTTTGATACTTCAATTAAACCTTCCTGAATATCTTTTGGATGAACAAATTTCCTGTCATCAATAAGTCCCATATCCTTTAGAAGTACAGCACACATTAATCCGTCAAAATCCGAACGAGTTAAAAGCCTCAAGGTTTTCCCCTCCGTTTCATTTGCAGTAAGTCAATAAGCAAGTTCACTACTATTTTATACGACAATAGAACATTTTGGAAAATATTTCTATTATTTTTCTGATTTTTCTACGCGCAATCCCAAGTGTTTAGTTAAAACATCTCCATTTCTTTGTAGAAATCAAACCGGTTCTCTTCATTATGAAATCCGTGTTCTTCATCATCTTTTTCCATACACATAACATCTTACCATGATTTTTGATGGCAACAACCATCTAAACAGATTCAGCTTTTTTGCTCGCGAATCATTTGTGCCTTGAGCTGATAATTAGGTGCATTTATTTTATCGGCAAAAAAAATTAAGTGTAGAGTGCTAAGAATAGTGTGAAGATTGAAGAGTGAAGAGTGGAGTGAAAAGAAAAATGTCTTTGCCTTTAACTTCACACTTCACACTTCACACTTCGCACTTCGCACTGTTATTTCAGCCTTGCCTTACAAGTAATTTTATCAGGCTTAATAGAAATTATGGTTACCCTGTTTGTCTCCTCTTGCGAGAATTTATGCGAAAATTCTTTTGAAAAATGCTGCATCAGTTTTTCAAGCGCTGCTGATTTTTCTTCATGTTCTTCTATTATTGACGCTGTTCCTAGAATTATCACAGAAGAGTAAAGCATCCCGCTTCGGCAAGCATCCTCCGCCACAATTGGTTCAGTAACGCCAGTAACTTGAAAGCATACTTTCGGATTTGCGCGTATTATGTCCAATTTACGCCCCTCGTTTGCGCAGTGAAACCATAATTTATTATCGCTCCATGCGTAGCTCATTGGAACAACATACGGTTCTCCGTTATCGCACAATCCCAAACTACCATAAACTGAATCATTAAGCACTTTCTCTATGAATAGCGCATCCGTTATTTCTCTATCTTTTCTTCTCATCGTTTGCATTTCGCTCTCTCACAGCTTTCATTTTTAATATTATTCCTTCAATGGTTGAACTCAAGGATTCAAAAGGTTCCTCAGTCTTATTAAACCTATTTAGTTCAGTAGTTTCAATTTCTTCAGTGGAGGCTACATTTATTTCAGATAGTCTGATTGCTTCCTCAGTATCGTCCAGTTCCTTTTCCTTGATAGCCTTTTCCGCATCCTTTATCTTAGATTCAATTTCTTCAATTGACGATTCCAGGGATTTTAGGAAATCCTCTGCATAATTAAGTTTTTCGAGAGCGGCGGATTTGGCTTCATCAACGGAGGCCATATTTATTTCAGCTTGTTTGATTGCTTCCTCAGTATCGTCCAGTTCCTTTTCCTTGATAGCCTTCAGTTCCTCAGCAGCCATTATCTTTGACACAATCTCTTCGATTGCCGATTCCAATGATTTAAGAGGGGCCTCCGCCTCATTAAGTTTTTCGAGAGCGGCGGATTTGGCTTCTTCAGCGGAAGCAACATTTATTTCAGCTTGTTTGATTGCTTCCTCAGTATCGTCCAGTTCCTTTTCCTTGATAACCTTCAGTTCCTCAGCAGCCATTATCTTTGATACAATCTCTTCGATTGCCGATTCCAATGATTTAAGAGGGGCCTCCGCCTCATTAAGTTTTTCGAGAGCGGCGGATTTGACTTCTTCAGCGGAAGCAATATTTATTTCAGCTTGTTTAATTGCTTCCTCAGTATCGTCCAGTTCCTTTTCCTTGATAGCCTTCAGTTCCTCAGCAGCCATTATCTTTGACACAATCTCTTTGATTGCCGATTCCAATGATTTTATTGAATCCTCAGCATCTTTGAGTTTTTCCAATGCAACGGATTTTGCTTCTTCAGAAGTCCTCACGGCGTTTTCAGCTGCTGTTTTAGTTTCATCAGCAGTTATCCTCATATTTTCAGTTTCTTTTACTGCTTCCTCAATTATGTTAAGTTTCTCTTCTTCAGATGCTTTTAGTTTTTCAGTAGCCTTAATCATTAATTCAATCTCTTTGGTTTCTGATTCCAGAGATTTTAGAGAGTTGCTCAATTTGTTAAGGTTGTTCTCTGTCGCTATTTTTTCTTCTTCAGAAGTCCTCATGGCGTTTTCGGCGGCTATTTTAGTTTCTTCAGCAATTATCCTCCTTTTTTCAGTTTCTTTAGTAGCTTCCTCAATTACATTCAGTTTCTCTTCTTCAGATGCTCTTAGCTTTTCAGTAGCCATAATCATTAATTCAATCTCTTTGGTTTTTGATTCCAGGGATTTAAGAGAGTTGTTTAATTTGTTAAGGTTGTTTTCTGCCGCAAATTTTGCTTCTTCAGAAGTCCTTACGGAGTTTTCGGCTGCTGTTTTAGCTTCTTCAGCAGAATTCCTCCTATTTTCAATTTCCTTAATTGTTGTTTCAATTTCGTTCAGCTTCATTTCTCCAGAGGTTCTGAGTTCTATGGCAACTTTAATCTTCAATTCGGTCTCTTTGGTTTCAGCTTCCAGGGATTTAAGAGAGCTATTCAATTTCTCAAGCTTGCTCTCTGCGACAATTCTCGCTTCTTCAGAATCCCTCGCAGCGTTTTCAGCAGCTGTTTTAGTTTCTTCAGCAGTTATCCTTCTTTTTTCAGTTTCTTTGATTGTATCTTCAATTTGTTTTATAGTTTTTTCTTCTAGCGATAGTTTATTATTTACTTCTTGTTGGTTTTCTTCAGCTTCTTTCAATAAGATTTTGATTTCTTCTAATCTTTCCATCTCCTTCGAAAGTAAGAGCGCATGTTTTCTGGTATGTTTATTGAACCATTCCATTCTTGAGGAATTATTAACCTTTTCATTCTGATCTTTTTGAATTAGCTGCATATACTCGTTAACTTGCTTATTTAAGGCGGTGACTTGTTTTTTATCTTTTGCTATTCCTGAAATAATTGAATCAGCCAACTGTTTTCCATCTGACGGGCCGAATCCCAATTTTAGAAAAGCTATAAAAGCTATTCTGTTTTGAGTATTGTTCTTGTCTCCTCCTTCTATAAGTTTATACGCATAATCGGTGTCGGGAGGGACACCAAGGCCGGAAACGTAAAGTCTTGCAAGAGCAATTTTCGCATTTTCGCTTCCAAGTTCCATTCCTTTTTCATGCCAATCAAATGCTTTAGAGTAGTCTTTTTTTACTCCTAACCCGAATTGATACATCATGCCTATGTGATATGCGCTTTCAGCGTTTTCAGGTTCTTCGATAAAATACTGCATCGCTTGCGTATATTTTTTCTTGTCGAAAGCTTCCTTCCCTTGCTTGTAATCAGCGTATGATTTTTGTGCTAAAGAAGTTAAAACTAAAAAAGCAATTAAAACTGCGAAGGACTTTTTCATATGTGCTCTCCTTGATATAGTTATATTACAGGGTAATTAATAAATTCTTTTTGATTATCAATTATTAATTTCTGATGTAGGTTATTCTAATGCATATAGTTAAAATACTCAATTTAATTCAATGAATTGAATGTTAAGCTCATATACTTGACAGGGTGCGATATTATCTCTATAATGCTTCTCTGGTGGGTGGTCTTTGTGCATAATGAACAAGAGTATTTAGAGCGAAGATTGTTTTTGAATCAGCTTTATGATCACTATAAACCGCTTCTCACTGAAAAACAGAGAGAAGTTTATGAGTTGCATGAATTTTCAGATCTATCATTAGGAGAGATTGCGGAATTATTCGGAAAATCACGGCAGGCGGTTTACGACCTACTGTTTAAGACAAGAAGAAAATTAGAGATGTTAGAGAAAAAACTGGGTTTAGCAGCGCGAGAGGAAAAAGAGAATGTTTGAAGCCCTGAGAGACAGACTTGATTCTATTTTTTCTAAATTAAAGAATAAAGGGAAATTATTGGAGGAGGATGTTGACGCATCTTTGCGCGAGGTGCGAAAAGCTCTTCTTGAGGCGGATGTTGATTACAAAGTTGTAAAAAACTTAACAGAAAATATTCGTTCTCGTGCTCTAGGGCTTGATGTTTTATCCTCAATAACTCCGGGGCAGCAAATTGTCGCAATTGTTTATGAGGAAATATCGTCATTAATGGGAGACGCGCCAGTTCCGATAAAAATAGCTTCCAAACCTCCGACTGTAATTCTCATGGTTGGTCTTCAGGGAAGCGGAAAAACTACTACGACCGTGAAATTGGCGAAAAGACTTCAAAGCGGGCATAAGCCTCTTGTTGTTGCTTGTGACTTAAAAAGGCCCGCTGCTATTGAGCAGTTGAAGGTTCTTTCAGAGCAGGCAAAAGTTCCTTTTTATGGTGTTCAGGATGGAACAACTGACGTAATTTCCGTTATAAAAGGCGCGCTTATATATGCTTCATCTCACCTTATAGACATAATAATTATTGACACCGCAGGACGGCTTCATGTCGATGAAGAATTGATGAATGAACTTGTTGCAATTCGTGAATTTATCACTCCAGCCGAAACTTTGCTTGTAGTTGATGCGATGACCGGGCAGGAAGCTGTTAAGGTTGCCGGTGTTTTTCATGAAAAAATTGTATTGACGGGAGCAATCCTAACAAAGCTTGACGGAGACGCCAGAGGCGGAAGTGCTCTTGCTATACGTTCGGTTACTGGAGTACCGGTGAAGTTCGCTGGGGTTGGAGAAGGAATAGACGCCATTGAACCTTTTGACGGGAAAAGAATGGCCTCCCGCATTATGGGAATGGGAGACGTAGCAGGTCTTTTTGAAAAAATGCAACAAGCAATAAGCGCAAATGAAGCCGAAAAGATGGTTGATTCAATAAAGGGCGGTAGTAAATTCGACTTAGATGATTTATTGACCCAATTTCAACAGATATCAAAAATGGGACCTATAGGCAAGTTGCTTGAAATGATTCCAGGTTTCAATAAGCTAAATGTAAATAAGGAAATTGACCCAAGCGTTATGAAGCATAATTGCGCAATAATCCAGTCAATGACCCCTTCTGAACGAAGAAACCCTACGATAATAAAGGGAAGCAGGAGAAGGCGTATTGCGTTAGGATCGGGGACAACCGTTCAAAAGGTCAATCAATTGTTAGCTCAATTTGAGCAGATGAAAAAAGTATACAAACATTTTGGAAAAATGAATGGTCGTGGGTTTAATTTAAAGAACCTGTTAGGACGTTAGAGTTTTTAAAATTGAGGACTCAAACGTGAAAATTATGGAGGTGTTTTGAAAAGATGGCAGTAAGAATTCGTTTAGCGCGTCATGGCAGGAAGAAGAACCCATTTTACAGGTTGGTAGTTGCTGATTCACGTTCACCGCGTGATGGAGGATTTATTGAGATGTTGGGATCATATAATCCCATGGTAAATCCGGCAGAAATAGTTGTTAACGAAGAAAGAACTTTGCATTGGCTTGGGGTTGGGGCTTTGCCTTCTGATACGGCAAAAGTTTTATTAAAGAAAAGCGGGGTATGGGAAAAGTTTTCTACGAAAACAGTGTGATGTCATTTCGCGGGTCAAATGAGTGCTTCGTTGTTTACTCCTTTCGTCATTATGAACGCTTACCGAAACGAGGCGTGTAGCTATCAACGCCTTTGGTTGCTAATGAAACAGACTCTTCGCGTACCGGTCTTCCAAACCTTTGCGGCGGACGGTAAAACCGCTTAGTCTATATTAGTTTTCAAATTGATATGAAAATATTAGGTTATTAGCAAAAAAAAATTGGGAGGTGCATTTTTATGGCAGATTACAAAGAATTGGTTGAGTTTGTTGCAAAACATCTTGTTATGAATCCAGATTCTGTGAACGTTGAAAGCAATGAAGATGAACATGGCGAAATCAAAGTTATGATACGCGTTGCTAATGACGATATTGGGCGCATTATTGGCAAACGCGGGGCAACTATTAATTCGATTCGCCTGATAGCTAAGGCTGCTGCAGTAAAGGTTGGCGAGAAGGTCAACGTGGATATTTTTGAGGAATAAGTGAAGCGCTTGTCATGTTAACAGTTGTAGGGCGAGTTGTAGGAGGACATGCTCTGAAAGGAGAGTTTAAAGTTCTACCTCTAACCGACTACCCTGAACGATTTTTTTCTATGGAGACATTACCGCTTTTTCGCAACGGAAATTTTGTTTTCAGGGCATCAATTGTAAATGTGCGTGCTCTCGAAGGTAAAGACTTGTTTATTTTTGCATGTAAAGAATTTACTGATTTGAATGCTGTTCAATCAATTATAGGATGTACGATTTGTGTTCCTAAAGAAGAGCGCGCGACTCTCCGCGATGGAGAGTACTGGATTGAGGATCTTATTGGAATGAGTGTTATAGAAATTGAAACGGGCAGCATATTGGGGAAAGTTAAGGATGTTGTCAGGAACGGTGGAAACGAGCTTTACCTTATAGATGGCGAAGATGAGAGAGAGCACCTTATACCGGTTGTCGGTGAATTTATAAAAAGCATAGATGAAAGCTCGCGATCTATTTATGTTGCTCTAATTGATGGCCTTTGGTCTTAGAATTGATATAGATGAAAGTTACTATAATTACAGCATTTCCTGAATTTTTCAATGACTTTTTAAATACAAGTATTATTGGCAGAGCGGTAAAAAAAGGTTTGATTCAAGTCAATTGTGTTTCGCTTAGAGAGTTTGGGTTCGGTAATTATCGACAGATAGATGATTATTCATTTGGGTCGGGCGGTATGGTACTGATGGCTGAACCTTTAGAACTTGCTCTTGAGTCTGTCTGTAATGAAAATCAATCTGATGCTGCTTATGTAGTTTATCCCACTCCTCAGGGGCGTCTTTTGTCTCACGATATGGTTAAGGCTCTTGTGGAAAAAGAACATGTTATTGTTGTCTGTGGGCACTATGAAGGAATTGATGAGCGTTTCATTGAGAAAAACATAAACCTTGAATTTTCAATAGGCGACGCGGTATTAAGCGGCGGAGAAATTCCGGCAATGGCTTTGATTGATGCTATGGCGAGGCTTGTACCGAATGTAGTAGGCCGGGCGGATGCAGTTAAGAATGATTCGTTTTTTAACGGTATGTTGGATCATCAGCATTACACTCGTCCTGCTGAATGGCTGGGAATGAAAGTCCCGGAAGTTCTGATTTCAGGTAATCAATCTGAAATAAAAGAATGGCGCAGGAAACAGGCGATAAATCGAACTATCAACAGGCGCCCTGATTTGATAGTAAAAGCTGACTTAAGGCTTTATATTGATTTTTATATTGTTTTTATTGTTACAAGTGAGATTAATGAAGATAATATGTTTGAATTATCCGATATATGTAAGGTAAACAGAGTTAAAAAAAGTTTTTTAGTTTCAGATGGTTTGAGTTACGATAACTTTAAGAGAGTAAAAAACTTAGAGCAAGTTTTAAATTTGCTTATAAAGAAATATAACGGAGTAAATCCGTATATGATTGATTTTACAGATAATCGGGATTTTGGCATAATTGATTGGCCTAATTTAAAGAGAGTTCTTCTTGAAGCTGATTTGCCTGTGCTTTTTATCTACAAAATCGAACCGGGATTCTGGGAATCTAATATTTTAGCTCTAACATTCAAAAAACTTGGTGGAGCTGTGTAGGGGGAAAATGAAAATTGGACATAATGAATTTAGTTGAGAGAAAATATGTGAGGCCTGATATGCCTACGTTTCGTCCGGGAGATACCATTCGTGTGCATGTCAAAGTTAAGGAGGGGACGAGAGAAAGGGTCCAAGTTTTTGAAGGAATAGTGATTGCGCGCCAACACGGCGGATTAAGCGAGTCATTTACAGTGCGCAAAATATCAAGCGGGATTGGAGTCGAGAGAATTTTCCCGTTGAATTGCCCTTCAATAGAGCAGATAGAAGTTAAGCGCTCTGGAAAAGTCAGAAGAGCCAAACTGTATTATCTGCGCAAACTCAGTGGAAAAGCTGCTCGTATCAAAGAACGCAGAGACTTTTAACCAGTATACGAATTACAGCGTACAGCGTAAACTGTACTCAGCATTTTGCAAAATGGCGTTTTGTGTAATGTAAGGTAAAAAAATATTTTAGAATTGCGAGCAAAAATTCTGATAAAATTGCTCGCATTTTTGTTTTGACTATAGATAATCCAGACGGAATGAAAATAGCTGAACATATGGGAATAATTTGCTCACGTGCATTTTTTTTCGCTTTCCATTCATAAGAACGTTTCTTTGTTTTTGCTTGCTACTCGTCACTCGCCACTGTTTTTGAGATTATTCCGCTTAACAGCATTAACCCATGCTCGTTGTAACAGACCAATCTCTGACCGGGGGTCGGGGCAAATTGCGGTTCTTGAAATTCAACCGAGAAATTTTCGTTACTGATTTCTGTTACTCTACATGAGGAAGGTTCTCCGCGCGAGCGTGTTTTTCCGTAGAGTACTTTGTTCAACATGTGTTCCGGAGGTTTATTGGTCATATTATTGGTGTTGGCGGTATGTACATTGCTTTTGAACGCTTCGCTTTTTGTTCCGACAATTATCGAATTTTTCGTCGCGTCAACGTCTAAAACATACAAAGGCTCTTTTGCCGCTATCCCGAGTCCTTTTCTTTGACCTATCGTGTAATTTGTAATACCTTTATGTCTTCCTATGACTATTCCATTGGTTCCAATTATATTTCCATGTCCGTTTGTACAAGGAATTTCATTTGTGATGTTAAAACATGTGTCCATACTTTCAGGTTTTCCGACAGTTTCAAGGTTTGCTTCCTTTGCTATGCTCCTTATTTCACGCTTATTCATTTTGCCGAGAGGAAACAGGAGCTTTTGCACGACATGAGAAGAAAGGTCGCAAAGAAAATAGCTCTGGTCCTTGACTGTGTCGGAAGCCCTGCATATGTATTTATGCCCAGAATCGCTTTTGATTTCCGCGTAATGTCCGGTTGCAATTCTAAGATCGGACATCCCTAGCATCTCTCCGGCAATTCTCGGGATTGCTCCAAATTTTAGAGCTTTGTTGCAGTCGGCGCAAGGATTAGGAGTCATCCCAAGCTTTCTCAAACTGACAAATCTATCGATAACTTGTTCTGTGAATATATTTTCGGATTCCACTGTTATGTGGCGAATTCCAAGCTGTTCCGCGATTTTACGCGCGTGAATATGAGCCAGAGAATTAGGAATTTTCATAGTTACACCTATGATGTCGTATGTATCTTTCAGCAACAATGCGGAGACGCTTGAATCTACTCCTCCGCTCATCAGCAAAAGAATTACTTCCTTTTTTGCGTTCATTAGTTGTTGAGGCTTCCTTTACGATATCCTTCCAAATCAAGCGCTACATGCTTGAATCCTGCATTTTTAAAGTAATTTACTATATCATCCGAATTGATAATCATTTTCTCCATACAAATTTCATCAACTTCTATCCGCGCCGTTTCCCTGTGATGCCTCACTCTCAATTGTGTTTCTCTCGGTAGTATTGTATATAAAAATTCTTCAGATTCCTCGACTTGCTTGAGATTCTGTCTTGTTATGGACTGGTCGCGCGATATTCGGGAGGCGAGGCACGCCGCTGCGGGTTTATTCCATACTGATAAACCCGATAGTTCTGCAATGGCTCGAATTTCATTTTTATTTATACCTGCTTCCAGAAATGGGCGCCTGACATTTTTGAACTCCTCAAGAGCTTTCATCCCAGGCCTGAAATCGCTTAAGTCATCAACGTTCGAACCATCTAAAATCCAGGGAATATCTCTTTGCTTTGCCCATGAGGAGATTATTTCAAGCCTTAATTTTTTACATATGTAGCACTTGTCATTAGGGTTACTTGAAAAATTTACATCCATGAGTTCGTCTATTTCAATAAATTCATGTGGTATCTTCATATTTTCAGCAAGCTTTTGAGTTTCTATCCTCTCGCGCTTCGGCAAGAGGGGGGATGAAACGGTAACTGCGCATACATTACATCCTAGAGCTTCTTTCGCTATACACGCAAGACAAGAGCTATCGACCCCTCCTGACAGGGTTACGACCGCTTTTCCTATTTCAGTCAGTATTGACTTGAGCGCTTCCAATTTAGACAGAAAACTCACCATCCTGTACTAAATAATTCCGATATATAGAAGTAATTATATTATTTACAAATCAACAATTCAACTTGTGATTTGTAAATCCCATGATCATTTAGTCCCAATTGAAATCAAGGGCGGCATGACATGGAACAAAGAATTCGCTGACGGCGTCAGAAAAGTGCGAAAGCTCTCGCCGAAATTTAAGAATGGCTTCGTCATCTATAGCGGTGAACTTACTCCAGAAATTGACGGCGCTAAATTTTTGAACTTTAAAGACACAGCTCAGGCTCTCGTTTGAATCGCACAAAAAGAGGGGAGCGGCTAATGCCGTCCCCTCTTTTCTACCCCTTTTATGTTTTGAATGCAAATTACCACGCTAAGATGTCGTTATAGAACCGGAAGGAAGAGCAGTGGATATAGAGATAGATAGCGTTTCCAGCCGGGCACGGGATCGAAGTCTTATTGTCATGATTGAATCCGGTCAGAGCGCCAAATGCTGCTAAATCCTTCTCTTTCTGGGAGTGGATGTTGCCGTTATTGAATTCGGGCAGCTTGGTGAAAGCTAACGCGCCAAGGTTTCCTTCGCCGTTCAATGTGACTACAATATTACCGCCTTCTAATTTAACAAGCGCCTTGCCTACAACGTCGAATTTGTTTCCCGCCAGCATATCGAGAACAACGCCTGCTTCAAGCTCAGCTCTGGTCAGCTTCGCGAAAACAAAGTGATTGCTGTTTGGCACGACGAACGGAGTGCTCTTCGCAGGATCCTCGGGATTCTTTTTGTCGAAAAGAGGATTACCGTTCTTGGGATTAAGTCCGGCCAATATGACATCCCTGTTGCCTTCACCGGTCGCGGTTACTGAATCGTACGACGGGCCGAGGATCGGCTTGTTGACAACAGTCAGTTCATCTCCGCCTGTGGCATCCCATGTTGCGTTGCCTATTTTGTCTATTGTAAAGAGGATTCCACTAGCGTATTTCGATTCGAGCGTCCAAACAGCGTCCGGTCTCTCGACGACCTTGTAATAACCGGGCTTAACGTCCGCTATGGTTACAACGCCATCCAGACTGGTGTAAGGCTCTTCATTGACCTTAACCCATATACCTTCAACAAGCTCATATAAATCAAAGAAGAATTCTCCCTCGCCGGCAACCGTATTAACGATGCCGCCGATTTTCATTTTTGTGAATGAAATGGAGCCTAAGAATTCTTTTTCTATATCTGTATAGTTGTTGAACACGGCGCCGTCGCTGAATAGTACGACTATCTGACGCTGCTGGTCAATGGGATGGTGTGATTCGTAGTCGCCCTCAAGGCAGATAATGCCGCTTACGTACTCTGATGTTGCGCCCAAGGCGAGCTTGGCGTCATATATGGCAATGATTTCGTCCTTGTTTTCAAGTATGTAGTCAACAACCTCGCCATATCTATACCAATCGCCGTAGCCTTCAACTTTTATCAGATTGCCCTCGGACCATGTATCGGCAAAACCCGCGTCTCCAGTTTGAACAAGAACTATGTTCCACAGTATTATTTGAGCAAGAGGTCTGGCGTGCAGGTCGTCAACTATGGATTTTGTAAACATAAATCCGGTATCCTCATTTTTGTAATCATTGATGTAGTCGAGCGCGGCAATGAGGTAATGCTTCAGCTCAGGAGTAAGGCTGCGGAACGTATCGTCGAAATCATAATTTCCCCATACATTATGAGCGCCCAAATCCGCGCAGAAGGAAGGTAGTATTGTCCCGTCGGGGCAAACTGCGTCAAATCTTTCGGTCGAAAGTTGCTGTCCGCTGTTGTCGGGCTTATTGCCGAAGAATTCATCCCCGTTGTCAAATATCATTTTTATGGGCAGATTCCATCCGCCGGTATATTGAATTGTATATTTCCCTTCAAGGTTTTGTTCGCTTGTTCCGCTTGTGACGCCGAATGTGTCGACGTAGAAGTACAGAGGGCCGACTTTACCGTCTTCATTTATAAAAATCTCCTTAGCTTTGCCGTCGAGCACTTCGACAATTGCATACCAACCAGTTGGGAACATGTTTGAATTGGTTTTATAATTTGTAAATATGATAAGACCTTCCGGATCAAGCTCACCTGTACCGGCAAGATTCTCTTCCGTAAATCTCTCTTCGCCTTCGAAATTTACAGCGTAAACTTCGAATATCACCGAATTGATGATTTCAGAAACGTCAACATTTATAATGTCCGTCCACCATTCTCCAATGAAAGTACCGTCAACGTTTTTCTTTATGTCAAGCACGCCATGAGGTGTTTCCGGATTGTCAGGCTTGCCCTGATGGAAACCGCTGACGTTGAAATTGATGTTGCCCGATTCGGCGGTAACTATAAAGCTGTTACTTCCGTTGTTGTTACCACTGTTGACATAGACTAGTTTCCAGTCATACGGCGCTATAACGACCCAGCCGGCGTTGTTGCCGCCCGGGTTGGTTGAGAAACCCATGTCGGGGTTCCATTTCCAAATTCCGTTTACGCCGAAATCCAACTGCATTTCCTTAACATTATTGATATTACCGTTTGGGTAGACAAGATGCCACACGCTCGGATCTCCGCCGACTTCTTTAGCTAACTTAAACGTGTTGAGCCATGTTTCCTTAAAGTCCGAACCGCTGCCTTTGAGATAGATGGTCTGAGCTGCGAACGCCGGAAGAGCCGCTGCTAAAGTCATAACTGTAACTAAAAAGATTAAAAATTTTCTCATATTTCTGATTCTCCATTTATAATATATTTTGCCTCTTTTCTTTTTGAGTTGTGGTTCTCATTTTTCAGCCGCGTTGCTGACGCGCAACGTGGTTAAGCGGCTATTTTTTTCAGATCTCTGCTGCTAAAAAATAAACATTTTTAAAAGTATTCTGTTTTGATAATCATTATTTATTGCCGTTTGATAATTTCTCCTCTCTTTTTATCTGAGTAGAAGTATGATTTGTAACTGTGGAGGAAATATGAAAAAAATATGGAGGAAATGTGAAGAGAAAAGAGCATGAAAAGTGAATTTATGAGAATGATTTCGAATATATGGGCATCGCGACTGAAACATAAATAAAATAGGGGGCAGAAACCCGTCCCCTACTGCATTATTGAATATAGCACAGCATCTGTTTAAACTTTGAAACTGTATTTATTATATAATAATACATAAGTAATATGTTCATATTTTTCTTGTATAGTCAGGATAGGGGGGATTTCTTGTGATACGGGCAAAAGTTCATTTTGATTTTATAGTATCGTCTCACTGCATGTGCTTTTTAGAAGAATATGATGGAGAAGTCGAATGAGCCTTGAAGCTTCATTTAATCTTATAAATGACGAACTTTCATATCTAAGGGAACTATTGGAGAAGGAGATAAATCAATCAAAGCAGCAGTGCGATGAATATTTGGCTGAATTAAGCAGATTACGCCGCGAATATGATATTGAGCATCAGAATTGGGAGAGCAGCAGGAATGTTTTTCAGCAAAACATAGTTGACCTTGAGAACAAGCTTGTTGAAATCTCCGATTCAATTCCGAGAGAAAAGGAATTTTTGGAATGCCTTCCGTATATAGCTTTCATATGCAATACTGACGGAGGAATAGATTACGGAAATAAAGCATTTTACAGTTTCTTTGATTTTGAAAATCGGAATTCCGGATGGTTTCCTTTTGGCGCCGATGCTTTGGATTCTGCTAAAATTCGTGGCAGTTGGGCGAGAGAGATAGAGCTTAAGTCAAAAAATGGAGAAGAAATAATAGTTGATGCAAGGCTTTTTTCTTGGAATAAGTACTCGGGAGATATCGGCGGTTTAATTGGCATAACTCAAGACAGAACGCAATATATAAGATCAGAGGTTGAAAAGCAAAAGCTTAAGCAAGAACTTGATTCCGTGAAGAGACAATTATCCTCTGAGATAATATCAGAAAAGCAAGTTTGTTTTCAAAAAGAGTTAAGATGCGTCATATTTGGCGAGCCCGGCAGCGGCAAATCTGCTTTAATCAATGCATTAATTGGTGAAAATTTGCTGCCTGAAGGGAAAAAGACAAGCGTTCCTGTTCGTTGCGGCAGGGGCGTCGAAAAGGTGATTATTGCTCATTATTGGAATGGAGAGCGGCAATACTTTTACCGTGATAACGCAACTGTTGAACGCGTTGAGGAACTGCTTGAAGAGAACGGTTTGCTTTGGATTGAGTTGCGCGCGCCTGATACGATAATTCCATATAACATTATGATTGAGGAAGCATCCGAAATGTCGGATAATGTTATATCAAAAGCTGATGCTATAATTCACTTATCAACAATAAGAAACTATCCGTCTTTTACATCTCTTTGCAAGATGCAGAAATCCCTAAATGAGGGAGCTTATGGAGTTTTTCTTATCTCAAAAATCGACTTGGAGAACGATGACTATGAAAGTGGAAAAATTGCTTTAACTGTAGCCTCTAAGATAGAAAACGCTATAAAACAAATCAGAAGAATTACAAATAGATATCCTAAATTGAGGAATTATCAGATATTACCGATATCTTCCCATTTAAAAATCAATACAAACTTAGTAGTTTGGCATCTGGAGGAAGTGATTTCGTCATTCGAGGCGCAGTTTCATCATTCCCCTCGCGCTGAACCTTACAGTTTACCTGAAAAATGCGGAGACATACAAGAGCATACGGATGTTTTGACCCCGGTAATAAAAGCTTTTCATGAACAGGAGTTTCAGGCTGAATTTATGCGGTTTATAAAATATGTTTCCGGAAAAACAGATTGCGAAAAAATGAGTTGTTTATTCATATCCCCACATAGAGAGTCCGTCAACAAACTTATGGCCAGGCTTGCCCATGATATTTCTTACATACATGTTTTGGACGGAAAAGAGAACAATTGGTTAGCGAATTTTGAGGATAGAAGATATGTAAAAATATCTGTTCCTGATTCCATATTGACCCAAATCAATTTTCTTATTGCTCCTGAGGCGTTTGATATTGAAGAGAATGAATTTAATATACTGCTTCGAGATTTTGTCCCTGTTGTAGTTCTTGAGCTTACAGGGGCAGATGATGGAGTAGAAGAGCTTGAGAATATTACATGCAAAACTTGTGTTGCCACTTTAATGAAAAATAGATTTTGTGTCGTATCCGGGGAAGGTACGATGATAAATTCAATAGAAAATACTTCTAAAAACATTAATGAGTGGGCTGATTTCAAAGTCCCGTTATTCATATACGAAAATTACAACGTGATTATGAGGAGTGAATGTTCGTGACAGATATGGATCACGCTACTCAACATGCTATAGCGGAACTTGCCTCTCAATTGGGTCAGCCGTTGCGCGACGAATTAAAGGTTTCATTTTCTGAGTTAGTCGGGCATGTTGAATTATTTCGGCAATCGCTACAGGAAATATCTTCCTCAATGAGAGTTTCACAAGGTAATTTAGAGATTGCCGCTAATGAATTATTACCAAAAATGGAAGCTGCTAAGAGAGAGCTTGAAACTGGTGTAAAAAACTTTAGTGATTCTGCAGAATCTCTAAAGGGTGGTTTCTTTAAGAATCTTGATGTTAGGATAACAGCAATTGTGGATAACAGTGAAAAAATTGTCAGTTCACTGAGCAGCGAATTATCAAATATATCTAATGACTTACGAACGGTGGAGATAGTTTTAGAGAAAAGCTCAACCAACCTCGTTGAGACGAGTCAAAAACTTGATAACGCGACAGTAGGGCTCAGGAAAGAGATTGACGACTGGAATGGATTATTAAGAGCGTCCAACCATGCTCATTCAAAAGAACTTGAAGCTTTGTCATCTGAGGTTTCAGAACTTATAATAAATATGAAAACCAGATTATTGGAAGAAATAGATGAACAGATAAATGCGCGTGATAATAGAGTAAGGCAGGATATAGCGGAAAATAATGTATTATCAATACAACTATTTAAGCGCATTGAGAGAATTGAGAAATTTTTTTGGACAGCAGTATGTATAATAGTGCTGTTATTAATTTTAATTCAATTTTTGCTATAATATTAACTATATATGAATAGGGGGCGCGTTAACTGTGCATTTTGAAAATGATGTGACTGTGTCGGGAATTTTACACCACATTAAAAAAGAGAAACAGGACGAGAAATACTTTCTTTTTGCTGTCAAACAAGAGAATGAAAAAGAGGACGGTTCTATTAGGAAAGATTTTCTTGTAACGAGAGTATTTATCCCTGAGATTGCGCAGGTGGCGCGTTCATTGGATGGAGGAACTTTAATTAGAGTCGCGGGCGAATTACATGTTTCTTCTGGCAGCGGAGAAATGTACATTTGCGCAAATAGTATAGAAAAGATTTAGCATAAATAAAAAAATATCAGTATATAGGATTTATTTATTATGGTTGCAAGCATATTAAATAATGTTATTGGCCCAATAATGCCGGGTTGCTCAAGCTCTCATACTGCCGGGCCGTATCATATAGCCAGGATTTGCCGCAGTTTAATGAGGGAATGCCCAAGAGAAATCTCTTTTATCTTTGCTCCTAACAGTTCAATAGCGGAGTGTTACCATGAGCAAGGCAGCGATCTTGCCTTTATTATGGGAATTCTGGAGTTGCCAATAACCGGAAATGAATTTAAAAAAGCTCTATCATTGCCGGATAAATACGGATTCAAGGTGAATTTCAATATCACAGAGTTTCCTGAAGCTTCACATCCAAATAGTGTGAAAATAATAGCGTCAACAAAAAACCTAAGGAATTTTGAATTCATCGCCGACTCGACTGGAGGAGGTTCATTTCTGCTTCGTAAGTTCAACGGATGGGATGTTTCGCTTACGGGAGATTCTCATGACCTGTTTATTGAGATTAATGAAGGAGAAAACCTGTGTATTAGAAATCTTGAATCCACTCCGTCAATACAGGAGAGTAGAGGAAAGAAACTGCTTCACTACAAATTAAAATCTCCGTTTCAAAGCGGAGACCTGCGTGATATAGAAAATGCCTGGTATGCCGCCCCCGTGTTCCATGCGATAAAAAGGGAAAGTATTTTCAAGAGCGCTGTTGAAATGATAGAGTACGCAAACAATGATTCTGCGAACTACAAATCCATTGCGGAAGCGGCTATAGATTACGAGTCAAACTTACTTGGACTGTCCAGGGCGGAGATTTGCTTGGAGATGGATAAACGTCTTCAGGTCATGCTTGACGCTGTAAAGCTTGGCTTGAGTGATGAATGCCCGGAGATGTTTCTGTTGGCAAGAAGCGCAAGAAAGATTTATGAAGCTGAAAGTAATTCAAAACTTCCTCTTGGAGGATTAAATACGCGCGCCGCAATAAGGGCTATGGCGGCTATGCAAGTGAATAGCGGTCAGGGAGTTATATGCGCTGCTCCAACCGGAGGATCTGCCGGAGTTTTACCGGGGATTATTTCGACTTTAATTGAAGATATGAAATATTCGCGTTCAGTCGCTTTGAACGCCCTTTGGGCAGCGGGAGTCATTGGAATGATAATTGCAACGCGCGCTACATTCGCGGCGGAAGTGGCGGGTTGTCAAGTTGAAATAGCAGCAGCTGGAGCTATGGGAGCAGCGGCAGTTATTCAAAGTTACAGCGGGGATGCTCAGGCTGCGTGTGACGCGGCTGCGATAACCCTGCAGAACAGCATGGGGCTTGTCTGTGATCTTGTACAGGGAATAGTTGAAATTCCATGCCATACACGCAACGCCTCTTTTGCTTCAGAAGCTTTCATTTGCGCTGATCTGATAGCAGGAGGCTATTATAATCCGATTGGGCTTGACGAAACTATTGACGCCGTATTCGCTGTAGGGAAAATGCTTCCTGTAGAACTCAGGTGCACGTCTGCAGGCGGAATTGCTGTTGCTCCATCGGCACTGGCTATTAAAAGACAGGGATTAGGGAAAAGATAAACATTGTAAACACAATATAAAAGTAATGTTGGAACGGCAAGATTGAAGCATGTTAGGAGGGCGTAATGTATCTATTTAGCGAAAAATTTTTACTTTCCATGATTAATGTTGACTTTATGAATTGCATGATGGATTGCGTGAAAAGCGCTATGCTTTCTGAAGCTGACATAACAACACCGATTCGAACAACAGTAGAGCGTGGAAAAAATGGTGAATCGCTCATGTTGATGCCTTGCCTTTCAGATGATTTTTGGGGGCTCAAGGTACTTACGCTACTTCCGGACAACCCTCAAAAAGGCAAACCTTTTATTCATGGGATAGTGGCTTTGATAAAAGCAGAAGACGGCGAATTTGTAGCGGTTTTCAACGGGCAAATGCTTACAGCTATTAGAACAGGAGCAGTAAGCGGATTAGGAATAAGAAGTATTTCTGATGATAATGTCAGGAAGCTTGGTTTAATAGGGGCAGGAGTTCAGGGATATTGGCAGGTGCGTTTTGCTTGCGCCGCGCGCAAATTTGACGAAATTTGGATCTATGATGTTGTTGAGTCAAGGCTTAGTGAATACAAAAAACGCATATGCGAGGGTTTTGCTGATGACCTGGGGATATCTGTCAACATATCGGAAAACGCGCGAAGCGTTATAGAAAAGTCTGAAGTCATAATAACAGCAACAAATTCAAAGCAACCGCTTTTTGACGGTTGCGATAAGTCCCTTTATGAAGGCAGGTTTTTTGTCGGTATAGGTTCGTATAAACCTGAAATGCGCGAGTATCCGGATGAGTTTTTTATTAATACAGATAAGGTTTACGTTGATACCCTACATGCGTTGGAGGAGACGGGAGACCTCATATTTCCAATAAAAAACGGACATATTAGTGAAAACAAAATACTACCGCTTTCAGCATGTTTTTCGAAGAGGACAACAAGAGGGACATATTTATATAAATCAGTTGGAGGAGCAAGCTTTGATTTATTTGCTGCAAAAGAGATATTTGAAATAGCGATGAAACAAAATCTGTTAAATAATATAGATTTTTGATAAAATAATTTTTTAAACTATACATGAAGCCCAAAATTTAAATAAACCTGCTTTTTGTGTCCGAAAAATATCAAGAACTTTAGTGTTGATTTAGCATTTTGAATTTTGTTACAGTTACAATAATTCTTAAATTCTGTTATTATGATAAAATGCTTTTCATTAACTTAAAAATACAATTAAAATTTAGAGGAGAATTGTTAATGAACATGCCCGTTTTAAGAATAGGAAAGCACCAACCGCGTTACCCGCTCATTCAAGGAGGAATGGGGGTAGCCATATCCGGCAAAAATCTTGCCGGGCATGTAGCTGCGTGCGGAGGAATAGGAACAATAGCCAGCGTTGGATTATGTCACGATTCTCCGTATTTCACAGAAAAGCGAAATTATTTTGAGGTGAATCAAATAGTTATGCGCGAAGCGGTACAAAATGCGCGAGAAATTGCCGAAAAGAATATAAATCCAATGATTGGAAATTCTAAGCCAATCATTGCCGTGAATTGTATGGTAGCGTTGACCGATTATGACACACAGGTTCGTTCTTCATGTGAAGGCGGTGTCGATATAATGATATCGGGCGCCGGACTTCCGCTCCGTTTGCCTGAATACACAAAGGATTTTCCGGATGTCGCTTTAGTTCCCATAGTAAGCTCAGCAAAAGCCGCGAGCCTGATAGCGAGGCATTGGGAAAAGAAACATGGCCGTATACCTGACGGATTCGTTGTCGAAACTCCGCATACAGCAGGTGGTCACCTTGGAGCAAGTACTATTGAGCAGGTTTACTCCCCGGAATTAGCTTTGGATGTAGCTGTTCCGGAAGTTGTTAGATTTGTATCTGAAGAATTGAAAGTTGATATTCCGGTTATTGCTGCAGGAGGAATATGGGATAGAGGCGACATGGCGCGCGCTTTTGAATTGGGCGCAAGTGGCGTTCAAGTTGGTACGCGGTTCGTATGTACTGAAGAATGTGACGCGTCTTTGCGTTTTAAACAGGCATATATTGATGCGACGGAGGATGATATTGTCTTGATAAATAGCCCCGCAGGGCTTCCGGGAAGAGCAATACGCAATCCTTTCGTATCTGCTTATCTTGACGGAGAAGTTGAGAGTAAACCATGTTTTGCCAATTGCCTGTCTCATTGCCGCTATAGAAAGGATCGCAGCACATTTTGCATTGCAATGGCGCTTGTCGATGGATGCCTTGGAAATTGGGAGTCTGGCTTGTTTTTTTGCGGTTCCAATGCTGCTAAAGCTGATAAAATTGAAAAAGTAGAGCAGGTTATCCGCGATTTTTTCCCTAATGGAAAATAAGGAATGACCGAAACGATTGATAATGATATAGCTTAAGAGAGAACGGAGGAGTATTGAGATGAGCAGAAAATACAAGTTTTCATGGGATTTGCTGGGGGATATTGACCTTGGAAGACCGAACCTTGGCAGGGAAATCAAGCTTGAAGTTTATCGTCTTATGCAGTTTACTCTTAGAGATGTGATAGAAGAAGAATACGGTACCGAAAAATCAGATCAATTGTTTTATGAAGCAGGAAGAAAAGCGGGCGGCTATTTTTATGATCAAATGTTGAGCAATTGCGCCGACGTCAAGGAGTTTGTAAAAAAACTGCAGGAAGCGCTTATGGATTTGAAAATAGGAATTTTAAGAGTTGAGTCCATGACGTCTGATGTCGGAAAATTAGTTCTTACAATTGATGAGGATGTTGATTGCTCAGGACTTCCAGAACTTGATTATGAGATTTGTGTATATGACGAAGGATTCATTTCTGGAATTTTGGAAAGTTTTACAGGCTCACAATATGCAGTCAAGGAAATTGATTGTTGGTGTACAGGTGAGCGTACATGTAGGTTTTCTGCGGAAAAACAGGAATAATAGCAAAAGGAATGTCCGAAAATAGATCTGAAACAGAACTTAATATTTCTGAAAAGATTGATAATAAATGATTGAAAATAAATCTGAAACAGAGCTTAATATTTCTGAAAAGAGATTAAGTGATGCTTTGACGTATTTTATATCGTTGGTTTCTGACGCTGGTATTTCTGAGATGCCTGAAACCATAGAGGATATATCTGAAGTTAAGAAATTATCAAGTGTTCTTACCGAAATACGCAATGCTATATTTATGGCAAAGAATGGAGATTTTTCTTTTTTGATTAAGCACAAGGGCTATGTCACTGGCTCCTTAAAAGCTTTGCAGTCAAATTTGAAGAATATTGCTTGGGTAACTCAGCAGGTAGCGGATGGGGATTTTACACAAAGGATGCATTTTATGGGTGAATTTTCATTAGCTTTTAATTCAATGACAGAACTGCTTGAAAAAAGTAACAGTGAATTGCAAGAGCAAAAAGAGAAATTAAGAGAGCAAAATGAGATACTAAACGAACAAAAAGAGAAGTTAAGAGAGCAGAATGAGAAATTAAACGAGCAAAATGAAAAATTAAACGAGAAGAATGAGAAATTAAACGAACAAAGTATAATATTAAACGAGCAAAACGAAAGATTAAACGAGCAAAAAGAGCATTTTTCCTATCGCGCTTTGCACGATCCGCTTACAGGCCTAAAAAACAGAGCTTATTTTGATGAACAGATGATAAATGAAATAGCGAGAGCTAAGAGAATGAATTCAATGCTTGCTATTGTTATGGTGGATATGGATAAGTTTAAAAATGTCAACGACACAATGGGACATCAAGCAGGGGACGCTCTCTTAATTGAGGTTTCGAGCAGGCTTCTTAGGGGTACAAGAGAAATAGACACAGTAGCGCGGCTTGGCGGAGATGAATTTGGAATGATATGGCCTAGTTACACAAGTAACTTGCAACATTTCCTAAAAATTAAAGATCGCGTCATTTCGCTCATTAACGCCTATTATGAAATCGGAGGTTCCGAGTATAAGATGTCTATAAGTATGGGAATAAGCATATATCCATTTGACGGGGAAGATGCGCATACACTTATAAATGCCGCCGATAACGCAATGTATAAGGCTAAAAAAATTGACGAAACCGCATGTGTTTTTGTTAGTTTGGATAAACTAAACAGGAAGGCGCAACTCTGAATTGCTTAAATCTTCTATATTAGAATCCTATTTTCCCAAGGTCATGAACTGCTTGTTTTATAAATATCGATTCATTATTTTTGCTTAAATCAACTATTAGCACCTCTTCCAATTTTTTAAAACTCTTATCGATTATTATCATGACCTGAGGCCTGATCAAATCTTTACCGTTAGTTCCAACTACTACCCCAAAACTTCCGTCAGATAATTCAACAGTCGTACCGGGAGGGAATAATCCTACTGATAATATTAAAGTTCGTAAAACAACAGGATCAAAGTGTACGCTCATTTTATCTATCATCATTATGATAGCGTCTCTGCCGTCCATTGGCTCTTTATATACGCGTCTCGCTGTAAGCGCGTCAAAAACATCTGTTACAGCCGCTATTCTTGCTTCTATGCTTATTTTGTCTCCGGATAATATATCAGGATATCCGTTTCCGCCGTATCTTTCATGATGCCCGCGTATAACAGACAGTATTCTCGGATCGTGCACCCCATATTCTTTTGCTAACTCTTCCCCATATATTGTATGCTTTTTCATTGTCTCGAACTCTGGATCTGAGAGCGCGCCAGGTTTGTTTAAAATGCCATTTGGTACTTTAGCTTTTCCTAAATCGTGCAGTATTCCTCCGATAGATAGACATGAAACCATGTTTTTGTCTTCAGGAAACAATTTGTTTGCCAGAAAACCGCTAATGAGAGCAACATTCAATGAATGTACATAGGTGTATTCGTCATTTTCACGGACATGCCCAAGACAGAACATTATTTCAGGGGTTTTATTCACTATTTTAGCCAGTTCCTTGCCTTGATCCACAAGATTAGAGACATTCTTTTGCTCGCAAATTCCATCAGCGATGCGTGAATAAACGTCTTTTATCTGCTCAACTGTATCTCTTGCAAATTTAGAATCCATTTTCGTGATACCAAATTCAGAATATTTAATAATATTCTCAAGAGCTTCAACTTCAAATTGATCGTTAACTGCAACAGCAATGGATTCTATTCCGCTCCGGTGTAAAGTATTACATAAATTTGCAGCATATTTAATTAGTGATGCCAGTTCAGTTCCTTTTGGGATTAGTACGGCGCCATTGCTGCTTAATACATCCTCAACAATATATGTATTGAGAGAGGAGTACTCCCTCATTTCATCAATATTGATACGCTTTCTAAGAGTACGGCTTATTGTTTTTGCTTCTTTGACTTTTAGTTCCTCGGCATCGCGCGCCATTATCAAATCTCCCTTTAATTCCTATAAACATAAAATAGGTAATACATGCTTAAGTTTCGGTAATAAATTGAATTGAGTTTATGTTATTATTTGCTAAATAATCAAAATAAAGGAGTGTTTCCTCTCTTGAAAATAGTTATAGTTGGGATTGGCGGGGTTGGTGGCGTCATAGGAGGTAAATTGGCTCAATATGGCGGCGAGAACGTTTCTTTTTTTTGTCGGGGAAAAACGCTGGAAGAATTGCTTTCAAGAGGATTAGAATTTCGTTCAAACAATGGTGTCTCGATAATACATCCAAACATGGCGACAAATTCGCCATATAAAATCGGAGAAGCTGACGTAGTTGTTTTTGCTGTAAAAAACTATAGCATTGAGAGCGTTGTAAATGAAGTAAAGCCCATAGTAGGAAAAGATACTGTCATAATACCTCTTTTAAATGGATTGAGCGCCGAACGTAAACTGAAAGCTGTTTTCGGTGAATCGGATACGTTGGGCGGTTGCATATATACTTCAGCGTTTGTTGTTGCTCCTGGGATTGTTCAGCAGAATGGAAACATCCTGAAAGTATTGTTTGGCAACTCAAGTTTGACGCAGGAAGAAAATACAAGAAAATACTCAGGGATTTGCGATGTTTTTAATGCCGCAGGGATTAATACGGTACTTACTTCAAACATAGAAAATGAGATGTGGTCAAAATTTATAATGATATCAAGCCTGGCGACTGCAACATCTGTCTATATGAGGAACATTGGCGAATTGTTCTCCGATAAAGGTAGCGCGGATATGTTCAAGGGGCTTGTTCGTGAAATTGTCTCTGTAGCCAAACTTAAAAGAGTAATTCTACCAGAAAATATTGAGGAGGATACTCTGAAGAAATCAATGTCCTTTGTCCCGGAGACAAAGACGTCAATGCAGCTTGATTTTGAAAAAGGAAACGAAAATGAGCTTGAGGCTTTGACCGGATATGTTTGCGAGGAAGCAAGGAAGCTCGGAATTGATGTTCCACTGTATGACATGGCTTATGATAAATTGAAAAATGTTTAATAAATGAGCATTCAAATATCAAAATACACGACATTCGACGAACTGCGCTGTTTATTGAAAGAGATAAAGGATATATGTTTCGTGCTCCCAACATCGCAGGATAGGGATTGGCTTTTTGAATTAGCCGGATGTAATGATGATTGTTTGTTTTCAAACATAAAAACGTATGTTTGGAACGATTTATACAGAGAATTTGCAGGACGCGTTAAATCATTCACTGAAGTAAAAGTGTTTCGACAAATAGACCCGCCGGATAACAGGCTGATTTTAAAACATTTAGTTAATGAATTCACTCAGAGAAAAACCGAGGTCTTAAAAGAATTACCCGGAATCATTCATTCCGGGTATATTGATTTATTGTCAGAATCTATAAGAGAGCTGATAAGCGAGGAAGTTTCGCCGGATATTTACGAGTCAACGATTATAACACCTGATTTGTCCCAGCTTATTTTAATTGAAATTTACAAAGAGTATCTCAAATATCTTGAACAGTACGGCCTTATGGACAGCGCTCAAATTCCAATGCGAACGAGGGAGCTTATAGAAGGAAACAGGGTTGATATAAAAGGCGAAAATTTCATGTTTGTCGGATTCCTTTCGCTCACAAACGCGCAAAAAAACCTTATAGAATCAATGTCCAACAGCGGAGCAAGTGTAAAGCTTGTTCAACCGGAAGCTTTTGTAGAGGGCATTTATGATATATCCGTTCAATTTGCAAAATATGGAGTAGATAATGATAGTATCTTGTTAAGACACAGCAGGGATTACATCCTATACGAATCGCCTGATTCGACGTGTGAATTGGATTTATTGGCAAGGGAACTTGCACTGTGGAGCCGAAAATCGGGCGCGTTTGCGGACGTGCCATTTTTAGGATGGGATTCAATGGGGATACAAACTTCTCAGGACAGAGTCAAAATGCTCAATGAAGCCCTCTTTCGATACAATATCCCGGTTAATTTGTACACAGGCGGGAAAGTTTCAGAGACCCCTTTGGGATACTTACCAAAGAAGGTTTACAGCGCCTACAAAAACGGCTGGCGGACGAAAGATACAGCTATACTGCTAGCTCACGCCTGCTTAGGTGGAAGTATTTCCGATCCCGCTATTATATCTCGCGGGCCATTCGGTGAGAAAGGCTGGATTAAGCATATGTCCAACGACAGTAATGCTGTTGGGATAAAGGCTTTTAACGCAATGAACGAATTCTGCAAAGCAATCGATAAAGGCGGAAATCCTGTAAAAATTCTGAACGCCCTGTTTGAGTTCTCGCAGGAGGGCGGGCTATGGCTTGATTCCTTGTACAACGTAGCGACAGATAATTATATATTTGATTCTGAATTGCGAGAGCTCGCGAGCGCTATTATTGAGATTGAACGCAAGCTTCTTTTTATGAAAGAACTACAGCCTTCAGTGGGTATTGCAGGAAGTCAGATTTTCAAAGGTTACGCGGCTATAGAATTCATAAATCAATGGGCTTCGGATTCGCAAACAGCAACCAATCCTATTATGTCAGGGGCTGTATCGGTACACTCAAAAATTCCGTCTCTTACAAACTACAATACTTTGATAATAACGGGCGTCACTGCAAAAGAATGGCCGGGAAATCTCTCATATTCATCAATTATTAGCGAGCAGGCGCGTGAGCGCATCAATGAAAACACGGCGCCCTATTCAAAAACAACTCACTTAATGACCTTGCATGAAAAGCGCATTCAAAAAGAGGCTTTATTGAAGAGGCTATTCTATTCAGCGGAACGCTTAATAATCGTTTCCCGCCCGTTTGCAGACGAAAAAAATCGGCCTCTGTTGGAGTCTCCTTGCCTCACATCTGCTTTAAAATCAAATGATTTCGTAAATATAGGCGTGACGAGTAAAAATCTAAGGGATCTGCTTCCGGGTAACTCTCCATATTTTGGTCAAATTGAAGTTAAGCCGGATCATACCAGCGTGAGCAAAAGAAGAATCCCAACAGCAATCAGTGCTTATGATAATAATGTAATTAGAATTAGCGCGCTGGACGAGCTTGTGGAGTGCCCTTACCTTTACTGGGCAAAGTATATTAAAAGGATAAAAGAGCCTGTAACAGAACTTTTTAGTAACTTGTCAGCAGGCAACCTTGTTCATGAGATACTGGAAGCGGCCTGGAATGAAAAGCTCTCTTCGAATAAGAGCTTAGCCTCAATCGTCTCTTTTATATGGGATGTTGCCGATAATAATGATATATCTCTCAGATATAAAGATTTATTTGTTGATAAAAGGCTCATGCGAAGAAAAAATCTCCTCCGCGCAAGGAGCATAAAAATTGCTGAGTTACAGGATGAAATAGAAAAGAGAATGAGCTCACACTCTGTGAAGCGATTGGATATGAAGTTTGAGCATGAGATTTCATTTGAAGCGGAAGGATTTAACTTTTTCGGGCGCTGTGACCGAATGGACATATTTGAGGACGGCGCTGTAATAATCGACTATAAGACGGGCAAAATACCTTCAAGTACGCTGCAGCTTGGCAGTTACGCTAAGGCATTGAAATCAAGCGGAATGGAAATTGTCGGCGCGGGATATGTTTCCCTCACGGAGGAGGTGCTTAAAGGGGTATTTATGAACCCATATTCTTCAATTTACTCGGGTAAAGATGCCAAAAAAAGCATTGAAGAACTGTTCATTGATACGGAGCAAAAAATAAGTTCAGTAGTAGAGACTCTAAAGGGGGGAGAATTTAAGCCTGATTATAAATCCAAACTTTGCGGATATTGCTCGTATAAACCAGTTTGCCGTTATGCAGAATTCAGTAGTGATCAGGAAAATACTGAAATATAAGACTTTATATTGACAATGCTATGCCATGTATGGAGTTTATTATAACAAGACTATGATTGGGGGTTCGAAAAAATGTACACGTTTCTTGTTGGTTTAGCAATTCTCTTTGTAGGCGCCTGGATATATGGCGGTATCTGCGAAAAAATTATGAAGCCGGACGACCGAAAGACTCCGGCATTCACCAAAGCTGACGGTGTGGACTATGTTCCGATGAAAACATGGAGGAACAGTCTCATTAACCTGCTGAACATCGCAGGTACGGGACCGATTCTCGGACCAATAATGGGCATCCTTTTCGGGCCAGTCGCTTTCATAATTATTCCAATTGGCAATATTTTCGGAGGCGCCCTTCACGACTACTTCAGCGGGATGTTATCGTTACGTAACGGCGGGATGCAAATGCCCGCATTAGTCGAGAAGTACACCAACAAAGCTGTTTTCAACATCTATAACGTATTCATATGCCTTCTCATGCTGCTTGTCGGCGCGGTGTTCATCTACGTACCGGGAGACATCGCTGCTACGCAAATTTTTGGTTGGTCCGGCAAGGCTAATGATCCAACGACTTGGATTGTATACGGCGCTATTTTCGCGTATTATCTTGTGGCAACTCTCTACCCCATCGACAAAATCATCGGCAAGATATACCCGGTGTTCGGCGGCATTCTTCTGTTCTCAGCTGTAGGAGTGTTCGCCGGTCTCTTCATTGAAGGCTATCAATTGCAGGAGCTTTCAATGGAAAACTGGATGGGTGTTCATCCTGATGGCATTTCCCTGCTTCCGTTCTTCTTCGTCACTGTCGCCTGCGGAATAGTGTCCGGCTTCCATTCAAGCCAAACTGCGATAATATCACGCTCCGTAACAAACGAACGCCAGGGACGCATGACATTCTACAACATGATGGTGCTGGAAGGATTCATTGCAATGATCTGGGCCGCCGCCGCGATGGGGCTCTTGGCAAAAGGCGCTGCTACATTGGATCACTTGAAAGCTGCGACGCCGGTCATTGGGGACGCGTGCAGGGATATGCTGGGATCAATTGGCGGTATGGTTGCCATCATAGGAATCATCGTTCTACCCGTCACTTCAGGTGATACGGCTCTGCGCTCGCTACGACTGATGATAGGCGAGTTTTTCAATATTGACCAGAGGCCCGCAAAGAACCGCGTAATCATATCGTCAATAATTTTTGCGCTCGTGGCGGGGATCCTCTATTGGGCTAAATCGTCTCCCGGCGGGTTCGCCGTACTATGGAGGTATTTCGCGTGGAGCAACCAGACGCTTGCGGTGTTCGCTTTCGCTATTATTTCTATATATCTTCTTGGAAAGGGTCACACAAGAGCGCCTCTCATGTCGCTCATCCCCGGCGCGTGGTACATGTTCATAATCACAGCTTATATTTGCAACGTTCCTATTGGTTTAAACCTTCCATACTTGGCTGCTATGGCAATCGGAGCGGTACTTGCCGTGGTGTATTCGATGTTAGTTTGGCGGCATGGCGTTAAAATGCGCAACGGCAAAGTAGCGCTTGAGGCAGACCCTCAATACTAAGCTCAAGAAGAACATAATCTAAATTGTTTGAAGGGCGGCTGTATGCAATTGTGCATCCCGCCCTTTGTTTTATTTAATTATGAAATGATATAATATGATAACAGTTTTGAAAATTGGATTGGGGGTTCAATTAAATGTATACGTTTTGCACTGGATTGGTGATTCTCTTCGTGGGCGCCTGGGTGTATGGAGGCGTCTGCGAAAAGGTGATGAAGCCGGATGACAGGAAAACTCCGGCGTTCACTAAGACCGACGGAGTGGACTATGTCCCGATGAAGACCTGGAGGAACAGCCTCATCAACCTTCTGAACATCGCGGGCACAGGGCCGATTCTCGGACCGATAATGGGTATCCTTTTCGGGCCGATTGCCTTTATCCTCATCCCGGTTGGTAATATTTTCGGCGGCGCACTGCACGACTATTTCAGCGGAATGCTGTCACTGCGCAACGGCGGAATGCAGATGCCCGCCTTGGTACAGAAGTACACCGGAAAAGCAATTTACTATATCTACAATGCGTTCATTTGTCTTCTTATGCTGCTTGTCGGCGCAGTATTCATCTACGTCCCAGGCGATATTGTCACTACGCAAATTTTCGGGTTGCCTGGCGCAGCCACCGACATAACGACCTGGTTGGTATACGGAGTTATTTTCGCATACTTCCTGGCAGCCACTCTATACCCGATTGATAAGTTAATCGGTAAAGTTTATCCCGTGTTCGGGGGCATTCTCCTGTTCTCAGCCATTGGGATATTCTTTGGCCTTTTCCTTGTTGACGGATATGCCTTGACAGAGCTTTCGATATCAAACTGGATGGGCATTCATCCCAAGGATAGCCTGCTTCCATTTTTCTTCGTCACCGTGGCCTGCGGTATTGTGTCCGGCTTCCATTCCAGCCAAACCGCGATAATTTCGCGCTCCATGACGAACGAGCGCCAGGGGCGCATTACGTTCTACAACATGATGGTTCTGGAAGGATTCATTGCGATGATTTGGGCGGCTGCGGCAATGGGCCTGGCGGCAAAATTCACTGCATCCGGACAAAATGTCCCCGGAGCAGTGGGGATGATTGGCGCCGTATGTAAAGATATGCTGGGGACATTTGGCGGAATACTGGCAATCACGGGCGTCATCGTGTTGCCGGTAACCTCGGGAGACACAGCGCTACGTTCACTGCGTCTGATGATTGGCGAGTTTTTGAAAATCGACCAGAAACCACAAAAGAACCGCTTGATCATCTCTTCCATCATTTTCGTGCTCGTAGCGGCTATTCTATACTGGGCTAAGATTGAAACCGACGGGTTTAACATACTGTGGAGGTATTTCGCGTGGAGCAACCAGACGCTTGCGGTGTTTGCGTTTGCCATTATCTCTCTCTATCTTTTTGGCAAGGGCTACAAACGCGCGCCTTACATGTCGCTCGTCCCGGGCGCGTGGTATATGTTCATCACCACAGCCTATATCTGTAACGTTCCGATAGGTCTTAATTTGAATTATTGGGTAGCCATGATAATAGGACTAGTTGCTGCCGGCGGTTACTCCGTGTGGATATGGATGCACGGTATGAACCTGCACAAACGCAATGTACCGCTGGAGGCCGAACCGCAGTACTGAGACAAATTACAAATTACAAATAAAAGACAAAAGACAAAAATCAAAAGGGGCGGCTAAACGTCGCCCTTTTTCGTGAGCTTTGAGCATTGAACATTGTGCATTGAAATAGGGGCGAAATTTTGCCCCGCGCTTTTATTATAGACCCTTTTTTGCTATAATATTCGTGCGTATGTAATGCATTAGCTGTATAACAGTGTATAAAAGGTGTGAGTATAATTACAACAAAAACAATAACTGTCCGGGTAGAAGAAGATATTAAGAATAGAGCAGAGGTTATCCTTGATGATATTGGAATTACAATTACAACATTATTTAACGCTTGCCTGAAAGCTGTGGTCAGGGAGAAAAAGATTCCTTTTGCTTTGGTAAGCAGTGAATACGAGCTCAAAGAGATGATTAAAGAAAAACTTGAGGAATCTATAAGCATCGCTGCTGATCCTATAGCTAAAAGGTATACCCATGAAGAAATATTTAATCATTTGAGAGAGAAATACGGCTATAATGTACAAAATTGAGTATATTTCGACCTTTTATGACGATGTTTTAAATGTAATAAATTACTTAGAGGAATACCCAGAGAAAGCTAAACGCATATTCGAAAAACTGGACAAAGTTCTCGCGAGATTGAACAAGACTCCAGAAATGTATCAGATATACGAAGATTTTCCAGTGTTTCGTAAGATTACAGTTGAGGATTATCTTGTTTTTTATACTGTCAACAAACGCGAAAAGATAATTGAGGTTCATCGTTTGATCTATGCCCGGATGGATATAAAAAAGCAGTTTATTTGACATCTATTTATTCTTGAAAAGGCCGGACAGAATACTTATTAGTTTTTCTCCGGTTTCTGGAGTTATTGCTATTTTTTCGAATGTCTCTGTCTTTACATCAAGTATCTGATGCATTTTTTCTGAAATCTGCTTTATGTGCGGGGCGTCATCCGAGTAATTTGACAATTCAAGCAATTCGAAAACAAAGTTGCTTATATATTCGCGCTCATCTGTTTTAAGCCACGTTTGCAGGCATTCCCCCAGATTACCCGGTTCTTGCGCGCCTTCGCCAAAAATACTTGGCAGTATATTGAGCCTTATGAGTTCTTCATTTTCCAGGGTGAAATATTTTGCTATCTTGTTCAGGATTTCCTCAGCGCTTCCAAATTCCCCCATTTTTTCTCCGGTTAGTTCAGTAATAAATTCAAACATAAAAGCAGCAGAACTGTAATGATTGCTGATTTTTTCACCCATGGCAACAGGAGTAAGAGCTATGTTATCCTCCCAACTATATTCTTTTCCGGATATGCACAGATCAGGAATAATTAGATAGCCTTCAACTCTGGCCGCTTCACATATTTCTTTCCTTTCTGTGCTCGAAGGCTTTTCCGCCTGAACGATTTCCAAAAATGAAGCCAATTCACCAAATTTAGCTATAAAATGGAGTTCTCCCTCCTTAAGATATTTCTGTACGAATGGCTTCCAGTCGACTCGCTTTATCATCAATCCGTCAGATTCTTCTTCGAAACATTTTTCTTCATATTTTTTAATGAAATCATTCCACGAGTTTATTATAGGTTTAAATTGCATTGTATCCTTAAAAAAATCGGGCAGGACAACAATTTCTTGTTTACGCTTGTTTTCTGATATTGAAGTGTTTAGCGACACATAGGAAAGCGATAGCGTGACTCGTGGAGTTTTCAAAACCAGACCGCCATTTGTTTGATTCTTGTATATCAATGCAAAAGCATTTATTAAGCGCTCCTCATATGGGGCGGTTGTTCCTGCAATAGGCGAGCAACACATGACTATATAGGCTAAATATGAAGGCAACGGCAATTTTGCATTGCTGTATGTGCTGAGGACAACATTAAAAAATTCAGTGGGAGCGTCTTTCATATTTTGGATAAGCTTAAGTATTTGCTCTTCAGATATCATATATTTTACTGTCAGCCAAATGGAAAGGTTCTTCATATTGCCGTATAATTTTTCATTTCGTACAAATGGCAACATACGCAAGGACTCAACCACGCACAATGTAATATCTTGCTTATCCAAAAGGGCTCTGCGCTCTATCCCCATAAACCATAGCGCAACGTACGACGGATCAGCAGGTATTTGATTGCGCCCTCCCGAGAGCCACATTAAGTATCCTCCGCGCTGACTTGGGGTCATCATCGCGTAACTCGGAGCGCTGACTTTTATATGTTCGGTATCAGTGATTTCAAACGGTAAAGTAATATCTATGCATGAAGGCTCATCTATCCCGGGTTTTCCGTCAGCCCAATAGATCATAGCTCCTCTTATAACTATTCCATTTATGTTCAGCTCAGAAGATCTGTTGCTCCAGTGTAATCCGTATGCATCACGCTTTACGCTGTCCGGCGCGCGTATTATTTCTCCGGATGATGAATAAACTGTTGACCCGCTGACTCCAGGAGAAGTTAAAGGCGGCGCGACTAATGAACCGATTGCTGTTTGTTCGCCTGCCTCGCTTTTAACGGGCGCATTGGCTGCTATTTCTTTTTTCGCAGAGGCTTCCGTTTTTCTCTCTTGCTCTTTTACGGGAGTATCATTTATAAGTTCATTTGTAGGCGATGCGTCTCCAGTTTCTTTTTGAGGCGTACCCGCCGGTTTGTTTTTTCCAATAAATGCAGAGATCGTTACTACTAATACAATCCCTAGTATTATATAAAGCAACTCAATTTCCTCCGCTTTCCGCTTCAAGTTTTGTGGTTATACATATTACTTAATAAAAAATATTAAAACTAGAAAATATAGTTCTCTTCTTATATTGTATCGTGTATTTATAGAGTAATATTAAATAAAAACCTTGAAAGATGGTAGATTTTTCATTGACTTAAGGTATAATCTCTGTATCTTTGAAATGCAGAATGTAACTTTCGGAATTTGAGAGAATTCATGAAAGCGGGTATGCACTTCAGGACGTATGGAATATGCGAATAAAGGTCATATTAAGTTCATTTATTTCGTTTATATTTTTTTATTGATTAGAGGAGAGATATAGATGGCGAGATGCGCTAAAAAATTCCTGTTGTTGATGATGCTGTCCTTATGTTTCTTTGTTCTTATATCTACAGCTTCTTATGCAGCAGCGGGTACATTCATAGTTAAGCACAAGATTGCTGCCATACTGGAAGATCCAAGAATGAAACATGAGATAAGCGACAAAGGGCTTGGATTACTTGGCGGTATTAATAATTGTGTTGTGCATGGAAATGTAATTGAAGCTGAAACAGTGAAAGGGAGAAAGTTTCGTAAATGGCTGCAAGTAAAATCTGATGGCAAAGTTTTGGGGTTTGTTGAGAAAAAATCAGTAATTCGATTCCCCAAATATACGAAAATGAAACCTGAAAAGTTTTGGATTAAAAGGACCAGCGCTCGTTTGTATTTGGCGCCTGGAAAGAAAACCATTTCAAAAAAGCATGGAGGAATTGTTCTTCCATACGGTATGACTGTTGTTGGAATCGGGCAGCTTAAGAGAGGCAGAGTTACATGGACATTGCTTAAGTTTGATTACAATGATCCTAAAGAGGCGCCACTGGGCATAGGGGATCGCTATGGTTGGGTAAAAACGTCCCAACTTCAGCGAATTTAAGGAATATTTTTTTGGAACCGCTCTTAAAAGAGATTGTTAGAGCGGCAATGTAAAAAAATTCAGAAATAAAAAACAAAGCAAGAATACTAAACGGCTAATATAACTACAACATATTGTGGTTGAACGGCGTATTTACACAAAGTATTGTTGGGGCGGGGCGCGCGAACCGCCCTTTGTTTATTTAAATTTGCAAAATTAAATTCCAGAAACTATTCTTGACGTTTTTGGCTGCTGTATAATATTTAATATATCGAACTGAGATTGTGGGTGAAAAGAGTGGCAGGAAAAGCGGAAATAGTGGAAAAGCCTGAAAAAGGATTAAAAAAAGAAGCTTTTTCTGAATTTATGATGCTTCAGCATCTAGAAACAGAACTAAATAAACTTGGTACTTTTAACAATTTTCCAAACGATGGAATGGAGCGTTATGATTTATTAACTGAACACATATACTCGACAAAAGAGAAAATTGTGCATCTGAAACACAGGATAAGCAGTGAACTTGAACTGGCTGCGCAAATAAATAGAAAACCAGTCGCAGAGCTTTTAAAAAAGAATAAGGATATAACATACTTGGAAAAAAGAATTTCTGGTATTAACGAACACGAAACCAAACTTAAAGTATTAGAAAAGGATATAGAACAGAAATCAAATAAATTAAAGGAAGAAGTAAAAAAGGTTTTTCCTTCCTGGACTGAAAAAGCGGAAATATTTGAAAGAAAGCTAGGCGCGCTTGATTTTTCGTTGCCTCTAAATGAGCAGTTTCACAGTTATCGCAAAAATATCAGCGAAGTTGACTCTCTTCTCTCTGAGACGAAGAAAAAAGTTGAATATGAACAACAGGATAAGAATGTACTGGAAGAGAAGATAATAGATATCAGAAATCAGATACTGGATATAACATCCAATACATCGGTTGATTTAATGCGCTCGGATATAATCAGGATAAGAGAAGATCTTTTTCATAAAGAAGAAATTTCATGTGAGATCCGCACATTATCTCGATATAGAAAAGAGCTGCTATTTGAATTATGTGAAGCTGAAAGATTTGATTCATCCATAAAAGAGCTTAAATTAATGCTAGTAATACAATTGGCTTTTTCTATTACTTGCGCTCTCATTGCAATTGGCAACTGCATATTTTATCCCGACACAATAATATATACGATTGTTACCATAATTACCATGCTGCTTTTCTCATTGTCTACTGTTTATAATTATAAAAAGGGACATAAAAAGGAAAAAGAACAAGTTGATGTTTTAAGCATGTTTATTGATAAAAAAGAAAAAATCATTAATTCTGTAGGAAAAAAGGTCGCTGACTTAAAATCACAAGAAGAAGAGATTCTGCAGAATATTGATGAAAGGGCGTCAAAATTGGAAATCCCTTCAATAGATTCAAGTAACATAGAAGAGCTTTCAGAAAAGCTTGAATTTGCCCGGCTAAAATTGAGAAGATATTCGGATGTCAAGGAACAAGAAAGACAGCTATCTGAGCTAATAGAAAAATCAAATGAAAAATTATCGAATTACAAACAGGAAATTACTAACCTCAATACAAAAATAGCAGAAATTTTGTCATCTTGGAAAGAATGGCTTTTAAAGAATAATTATCCAGAGCACATTGCAATCAGAGAATATGAATCATTTGTTACTTGTGTAAAAGCAGCGCAAAGCAAGGTTGAGATTTTGAATACGCTGAGACGTGAAGCACAGTCAGAACGTAATTATATAAAATCTACAGATGAACTTGTTTATGACTTTTGCTCATCTCTAAATATTAAAAGCGAAGATATACATAACGTTTTTAGCTCAATAAAGGAAGCTGCATCGCTTAAGAAGCGACTGGAAGAGGTCAATGACAATGTAGTTCGCCTGAATTCGGAGAAAAAAGCGGCTGAAGAAGTACTGGAGAAATATATTTCTGAGATGAACGTATTATTTGCTGAAGCAAATGTTAAGTCAGAAAAGGAATTTAATGAGCTATCTCAGACATGGGAGCGGCATTGGATTTTAAATGCAAAGATGGAAGAAAAATGGCATAAAATATCAGTAATTTTGGGCAGTAGAAAAGCTGCCGAAAAATATATAAATGAAAAAAGGGCGGGGGCTTATTGATGGAAGAGTTTATGAAAGAGTTTAGAGAAGCTTTAGATGCGGAAAAACTTATTACAGCACGCCTGGTTGATTCAATAACGCGTAGCGTTCAGCTTGCAGGCAGCCTTACTCCTGAGATGCAGGAACTATTTGAGCAATGGATTTCATGCATTGCGTCACAAGTTATGCGTGAGGCCGAGTGCTGTGAAATAGATATTCCTGCGGTTGCGGAAAGAATAGGGATTAAGGAATCTTCTTTACTTTCATTAATTTTGTACATGCAGAGGAACGGCAGTTTATGCGTTCAAAAGGTAACTTTTACAAGCGGCAGTGGCGTTAATGAAGAAATTTGCAATTGCTTAAAATAATGTCGCTAATAATATAGGTATTTATAATTTCTGTTCTACCATAATGCAAGGAGGTAGCTGAATGACTGCCCGTACAAAAGCTTGTATTGTTTTTGCGTGTGTTTTCACGTTACTTTGTTTGTTTTATACCGCGTCTTTCGCCAACAGTTCCGGTGCTTTCATGTCTTTGCCTTTTGGGCATCCATGGACACGGACTAAACTGCGTATGGAAAAATCCGGCGCTGTTGTGATATCTGAGAAAAAAGGCAATAACCTGACAATGAAGGGAATGTTTGAAGAAAGGGAGGCGCTTTTTGTATTTAATTTCGTATCTAAGAAAGGATTATCTTCAAAAATAGTAAGTTTATCATCACTTGGAGATAATCAGGATGACCGCTCATTGTATGAATCATTTCGAATGGCGTATTCAAGTAAATTCGGCGAGACAAAAGAGCAGTCAAGGGTAGGCGGAAAGAACAGTTTAGCTCTTACATCGCTGTGGAACCCTGATCAATATATTTCAATAGTTTTGACTTATAACCCAAACACGAAAAGGTTTTCGGATAATTTAGCGGTCGACAGTCCCATTCGTTTGAGCTATATGACGAGTAAATGGGCAAAATAAGCAAACACAAAGAAAGGTGAGTTTTTTATGAAAAAGTATAATTTTGATGAAGTTATAAACAGAGTAGGTACAAACTGTGAAAAATGGGACTTGCCTGAATTATGCTCACCGGACAGTATATCGCTCTGGGTTGCAGATATGGATTTCAATGTTTCTGATGAAATAATACAAGCAATGAGTGCAAGGCTTAATCACCATATATTCGGTTATTCCTTTCGCGCGCAAAGTTGGAAAGATTCGATAATAAATTGGCTCAAGCGAAGACACGGCTGGAACATTGAAAGCAAATGGATACAGTTTGCCCCGGGCGTGGTTCCTGCAATAGCTATATCAATTCTCAGTTATACCCGCGAAGGGGACGGGATACTTATTCAGCCACCTGTATATCCGCCATTCTCAAAAACTGTTCTGGATGGATCGCGTAAACTCGTTGAAAATCAGCTTAAATTGGTGAATGGTCAATTTGAAATGGACTACGACGACCTTGAAAGTAAAATTACATCTGAAAATGTGAAGCTTGCCCTGCTTTGCAGCCCGCATAATCCATCAGGCCGCGTTTGGAAACGCGACGAACTTGAACGCTTTGCTTCAATATGCCTGAAGAGAGGGGTTACCATATTCTCCGATGAGATTCATTCCGATATAGTATTTTCTGGTAACGTGCATATTCCGATTTCGTGCATAAGCCCTGATGTCGCGAATATAACATTGACTGCGATGTCACCAAGTAAAACGTTTAACATTGCCGGTCTTTCCACCTCGGAGGTAATAATTTCAAACGATTATTTAAGGGAAAAATATGCCAAGACTTTGGATTTCATACACGTTGGTGGAGGAAATATCTTAGGAGCTGTAGCGGCGGAAGCCTCGTACAACAATGGCGAGGAGTGGCTGGTACAACTGTTGGAATATCTCGAAGGAAGCATTGATTTCATAGATAAATATCTGTCGGAAGAGTTGCCAGAAATACAATTAATGCGTCCGGAAGGTACTTACGTACCTCTTTTAGATTGCCGTAAGCTTGGACTTTCTCCGGTTGAGCTTGAGAGCCTATTTAAGGATAAAGCAAAAGTTATTTTAAATCCCGGGTATACTTTTGGAAAAGAGTCTGAAGGCTTTATGAGACTGAATATAGCGACGCCGCGTTCAACGTTGGCTGAAGGGTTAAAACGGATAAAGGCAGGGATTAGGGATTAGGGATTAGAAAAGACAAAAGAAAGGGCAATTCGGGATTAGAAATAGAAGGAGAAAAAATATGACTTTAAGTGAACGTCCAGACTGGGACACGTATTTTCTAATGATAGCGCTCGTCGCTTCTACCCGTAGCACTTGCTTAAGAAGGCGGGTTGGCGCGCTTATAGTAAGGGATAAATTTATAGTGAGCACGGGATACAACGGCGCTCCGCAAGGCGTTGAACATTGCAGCGAAATCGGGTGCATGAGGGAAAGGCTTTCCATTCCATCGGGCGAACGTCATGAAATGTGCAGAGGATCTCACGCAGAGCTTAACGCTATTGCACAAGCGGCAAAAATAGGCGTAAGCACGGAAGGCGCTTCCATCATGTGTACGCATGAACCATGTTCTTTCTGTACAAAAGCTATCCTTAACGCCGGAATAAAAGAGGTTGTTTTCATTTATCCATATCCGGATAAACTTGCAAGAGAGATGATGGCTGAAAGTAAGGTCACGGTAAGGCAGTTTGAGGAATCGGCGCTCGCGTCAGCGAGAGAATATCTTAACGAAATCTCAAAATGACCTTTGAATTCAGCACAGAAAATTCATGTGATTTAGCAGTTAAATTACCATATGCTTTTTCTCTCTCTCAGACTTTGGATTGCGGGCAGAGTTTCAGATGGAAAGTACAAAAAGATGTTAGTAACAACGGAACTGATTCTTACAGCGGAATAGTCGGAGATGATTTCGTCGTTGTATCACAGCGGGATGAAAATACTATAGTATTCCACAATACTGATTTGATGTCCTTTAGTAATCTGTGGAAAGCTTACTTTGATCTTGAACGGGATTATGAATCGCTGAAAAATATATTTAAGCGCGACGCCGTTCTTGCGAAAGCGGTGGAGTTCTGCGGGGGAATAAGGGTATTGCGGCAGCCAAGATGGGAAACGCTTTGCTCGTACATCATATCTCAGAACAACAACATTCCGAGGATAAAATCGCTTATCAATAAAATGTGTGTTTCATTCGGAAAACTCGTCAAGATAAAGGCGCTGGATGGAACGCCGGGTGAAGAATATTCTTTTCCCGAACCGAAAGATTTAGCTGGTTTAAACGCTTCCGACCTTGAAAAGCTTGGTTTCGGATATCGGGCGCCATATGTGGTTTTCGCCGCGCGGGCGGTTGCGTCAGGAGAAATAAATCTTAACTCCGTTGCGAAAATGCCAATTAATGAGGCGAGGGCGGAACTTCGCAAACTGCTCGGGGTAGGCCCAAAGGTTGCGGAATGTTCTTTATTATACGGATTCGGAAGAATGGAAGCTTTCCCTGTGGATACATGGATAAAAACAGTGATGTCAAAATATTACCCGTCCGGTTTGCCGGAATATGTTATGCCATACGCGGGTATAGCGCAGATATATCTTTTTCATTCTATTAGAAACAGGCATTAATAATTATGATGGAATATACTTCTTTGTATTGTTAGCCTAATAGGTGGCTTTTTACTTTCTAAATTTTTTTAGGGAAGTACTATTTGATGAAATTACAGGATGTGAAATAGAATGTACGCGCCTAAGATAGACAAATTTTTTAACACGGCTGGGCCTGGAATTCCAGAGGATCATTATTTGCTTGACCCATTGCGGCGGATTGACTACGATGAAGTTCGCGTGTTAATTAACCAAAAACGCTATTTTGTCCTGCACGCCCCGAGACAGACAGGGAAAACGACATCATTATTGGCGATGGTGAAAAGAATAAACGACGAAGGGATATATAACTGCGTCTATGTCAATGTGGAATCCGCGCAAACAGCGCGCAATGATGTGACAACAGGCGTGAAAACTATTCTCTCGCGCCTTGAAAGTGCGATAAAGCGTATTTTAGCTCTTTCTATTCCAGACATTGAGTCAATTCGCAATAAAGACGAAGGAGGCTCTATGCTAATAGAAGCTCTAGAGTCTTTCTGCGCGAGGCATGATAAACCTCTCGTCCTGTTTTTCGACGAGATAGACTCGCTTGTCGGCGACACATTGGTCTCCGTATTGCGCCAACTGCGCGACGCTTACACAAATCGCCCGCGATTCGCCCCGATTTCCGTCATCCTTTGCGGGGTGCGCGATATACGAGACTACCGTATACATAGGTCTGACGGAGAGATAATAACCGGAGGGAGCTGCTTCAACATTAAGGCAAAATCTCTGCGTCTGGGGGATTTTTCAAAGAGCGACGTCAGAGAGCTGTATCTTCAGCATACCGAGGCTACGGGACAAACCTTTGAGGACGATATCTATCAAAAAGTCTGGGAATTGACGCGCGGTCAGCCTTGGCTTGTCAATGCCCTGGCTAATCAGGCAACATGGGAAATGCTTGGGGGACGTAATCGAAACAATTCAATAACCCTTGACATAATGGAGGAAGCTGCAAATCAGCTTATCATTTCCCGGGCGACGCACTTAGATCAGCTTGCGGATAAATTGAAAGAACCCCGGGTGCGGAGCGTACTTGAAGCGGTTATTGCGGGAGATAATTGGACGGTCAAACCATTACAGGACGACATTGAATACGTGATTGACCTTGGTTTGCTAAGGAATGAAGATAGTGATTACATAATATCGAACGGCGTCTATCGTGAAGTCCTTCCGCGAGAACTCTCATGGGTAATGCAGGTAGGAATGACTTCCCAACCTAAACAACTCCGTTATGTTGAACAGGACGGAAAAATTAACATAAAAAGACTCCTTCGCGAATTCCAGCAGTTTTTCCGTGAGAACTCTGAAAGCTGGCTGGAACGGTTCGATTATAAAGAAGCTGGATTTCAGTTATTGCTGCAAGCGTTTTTGCAGCGTATAGTGAACGGCGGCGGTACGATTAATCGGGAATACGCGCTCGGTCGCGGTCGTGTAGATCTATTGATACGTTGGAGATACCCAAAAAATGTTGCAAGAGAGAATCAAACGGAACAAAGAGTTTTGTTGGAGCTTAAGACAATCATTGAAAAAAAATCTATTGACCGTGTATTGTCGGAAGGACTGGAGCAAACTGAGCGCTACGCGGGACAAAGCAACTCGACTGAGGTTCACCTTATCATATGCGACGAGCGACGAGGGAAGAAATGGAATGAAAAAATATACGAGCGTTCCGAAAAGGTCGGAGATTTTGAGATTAATATTTGGGGTATTTAAAAAATAAGCTATAATCGAGTCATGGAAATAATTGTGAGGGGGCAGAACTATGCAATTTCAGGATATCTTTTTTCGTTTGGAGCGGTTTTGGTCTGACAAGGGGTGCGTTATCCAACAGCCTTACGATATAGAAGTGGGAGCGGGAACGATGAACCCTGCTACATCACTCAGGGTGTTGGGCCCGGAGCCTTGGCGCGTGGCGTATATCGAGCCTTCGAGGCGTCCGACGGACGGGCGTTATGGAGAAAACCCAAACAGGCTTCAACATTATTATCAGTTTCAAGTAATTATCAAACCGGCGCCGGACAACATCATTGATTTGTATATTGAAAGCCTTGCGGCTCTCGGTATTGACCCTACTGAACATGATATAAGGTTCGTTGAGGACGACTGGGAGTCTCCGACAATCGGAGCCTGGGGGCTTGGATGGGAAGTTTGGTTGGACGGAATGGAGATAACTCAGTTCACTTATTTTCAGCAGTTGGGCGGCGTCGATATGGAGCTCGTACCGGCGGAGATAACCTATGGCTTAGAACGTATAGCAATGTACGTACAGAAAGTCGAAAGCGTATATGACCTCAACTGGGTAGGTAAAATTTCGTATGGCGATATTCACTTAAACGGAGAGATAGAGAATTCTCACTATAACTTTGAAATTGCTGATATAAAAATGCTTCTTCAGATGTTTTCAATGTACGAAGCTGAGGCCAACAGAATTCTTGAAGCAGGTTTCGTTCAGCCTGCTTATGATTATGTATTGAAGTGTTCTCATACATTCAATTTATTGGATGCGCGCAACGCGATAAGCGTTACGGAGAGAACAGGGTATATCGGACGTATCAGAGCGCTTGCCTGCCGCTGCTGCGAGGCTTGGAAAGCGAAACGCGGTACTATGGGGTATCCGCTCATGAATAAATTTGGAGGCGAATAAAATGACCGCTCAAAATACAGCCCCTGTGTTTAAAAACGTTTTGTTGGAAATAGGTACGGAAGAAATTCCCTCAAGATTCCTACCTGAGGTAATGGCTGCTGTGGAAAGATTAACAAAAGAAGAAATGACTGCTTCAAGGATTCAGTTTCAAGAGGCTACAGTATACGCTACACCTCGAAGGCTAGTTGTTTTGCTTAATAATGTCAATACGGAGCAGGAAGATTTGGTGGCTTCATTTAAAGGCCCGTCATGGAAGAATGCTTTTGCTGAAAACGGAGAGCCTACTGCGGCGGCTTTAGGATTCGCTAAGAGCAAGGGAGTTAGCGTGAGCGATCTAAGCGAGCAAGTAATTGACGGAGTGAAGTATCTTTGCGCTGAGACAAAAGAAAAAGGGAAAAACTCCATGGAATTATTCCCTCAGATATTTTGCTCAGTTATAAGTAAACTGGTATTTCCAAAAAGTATGTACTGGAAGGAAGCCATCGTTAGATTTGCAAGGCCTATCCGTTGGATACTGGCTCTTGCGGATAAAAATATTATTGATTTTGAATACGGCGGATTGAAAAGCGGGCGCGTTACGTCCGGACACAGATTCATGGGTGCAAAAAGAATTGAGATAGCTGACGCGGCAGAATTCATGGGGAAATTATATGATAATTATGTTGTGCTTGATCAGGAAAAGCGAAAACAAAAGATGCTTGCGGGTATAGCTCAATTGGAAGGCGATATTCGCGGTACGGTTGAACTTGATCCCGAAGTCATAGAGGAAAACTTGTATCTTGTAGAATTCCCCGTCCCTTTTATCGGATCGTTCAATGCGCGGTATCTTGAAATACCTCAGGAAGTTCTCATTACGTCCATGAAGAAGAACCAGAAGTACTTTGCCGTTCGAAATGAAAAGGGCAGCTTGGTTAATTGTTTTGTAGGAGTCAGCAACAACCGCGCGACCGATATGAAAGTCATTAGTGCGGGGAACGAAAGAGTTCTCAGGGCGAGACTTGAAGATGCCGCGTTTTTCTGGCAGGAGGATCTTAAACACCATCTAGCAGTGAACGTTGAGAAACTGAAATCAATAGTTTATCAGGAAAAACTGGGAAGCGTGTACGATAAAGTCATGAAGACGCAAAAAACAGCGCTCGAACTCTGCGGAATGCTTGAGAAAGAGGATTTATTGACTTTTGTCGAGAGGGCGTCTTACCTTTCCAAAGCTGACCTTGTTTCCAACATGGTTTACGAGTTTCCTGAATTGCAGGGAATCATGGGGCGTGAATACGCTCTTAAGAACGGAGAACCTCCAAGGGTAGCAACTGCAATATATGAGCAGTATTTACCTAAATTTGCAGGAGACGAAACTCCAAGCGACGATGTCGGAGCAATTTTAGGGATAGCGGACAGAGCAAACACAATAGTGATGTGCCACAAAGTGGGATTTGAGCCCACCGGTTCTCAGGACCCGTATGGCTTAAGGCGCGCAGCGCGTTGCATAAATGAAATTGTTTGGGATCGAAAGCTTGATGTAGACCTTTTCGAACTAATAGGAAAATCTGCTGATCTGAACGATGTTTCAAAAGAAATTGTGGACAAAGTGTTGTCTTTTTTGAGAGCGCGCATGTTGATTCAATTTAAGGAAAAAGGTTACGATCACGGCGTGGCCTCGCTCTCCGTTTCCGTAACGGGTAACCGTCCGCTTCAGGCTCAAAGGTTCATCGAAGCGCTTGCAAAAGTCAGGAGCGAAAAATGGTTTGAAGAGCTTATCCTCTCAGCTGTAAGGGTTAAAAATATATTGTCAAAAACGGAAGCTGATATTAAAGAAGGCGAAATCAGCCCGGAACTTTTCGTTAAGGAAGCAGAAAAGAGTTTATTTAATGGAATTAAGGATGTTTCGGAAAAAGTCAATGAAGCGATATCAAGGAGCGACTGGACAGCCCTTACGAACTGCCTTGCAGAGCTTTCCCCATGCATATCGTCATTTTTCGAGGATGTTCTTGTCATGGACAAGGACGAAAACATTAAGGCCAACAGAGTACGGCTCTTGGTAAAGTGCAATGAATTGTTTCTAAAAGTTGGAGATATTTGGATTTTGAAATAAATGATAATTACGGAAAAGTATCTGGATAGCGCGGGGCGGCGTTCCCCTATGGTCAGGGCGGCAATGGTGCAGGCTGGGGATAAAATTAGGGTCAAAGCGTTAAAGGATGCTTTGGTCTCTATTGGTGCTTGTGAAATGACAAAAGATGACGCTGTAGCGCTCAATTTGCCGATTTATCAAAAGAAATATGTATTTATGGCTTTCCCAATCACTTACACTCTTTTGGATAAGGAGACTTTTGAGCGTTTTAAACCTCTAAAAAACGGAGTTGCTTTAGAAATCGCCCATGCCCGTAATGGCTTAATTGGAATTCTGAGGAATAAAAAGCCAATTGATCGTTCTTGCGACAAAGAGGATCAAACATGAAACGCGCAGATATAATAAAGATGTTGGAAAGAAACGGTTGTCTTTGTTGACCACAAACCGATTATTGGCGTGAAATCACCAGTTTTTTGTAAACGTAATAGGAAAATACTTAAATAACTTAAAAGTAAAAGGAGGAAAAATAATTGTTACGTGCAATGTAAGAACAAAAAAGAAACGTATTAGAGATCATTAATAAGTTTGGCTTTGCCAGCGTCCACGAGGTCGCCCTCACCTACGGCTCGTCGCTGCGCCAGTCATACAGGTACTTGGAAGACTTAAAAGCACTCGGCCTGACAAGCCAAAAACGTATGATGATAAGCTACTCTAATGTTCACTGGCTGACAGAAGAGGGAACGGAATTTAGCGATGTTCCGCTGCCGGTGATAAAAAGCCCAAGTATTTTACTCTTGAGCATGACATTAAGGTCATTAGGCTATACTCATACCTTAAAAGACAAGCAAAAAGCCGCAATCAAGACATAAAATTTAACTGGTATACGCCGAGAGAATTAGCCTCAAAAAACATCGAAGAGACAAAGGAGCTTAAAGGAAAAATCCAAAAAATAACCCGCGATCTGCCGGACGCGATAATCATCAATAATGACTTAAAAATAGCTATTGAGCTGGAAAAATCATATAAAACAACACAGAAATGGACAAGAAAGATAGCCAATTAAAGGAAACTTTTAGACCAAAATATTGTGCAAAAAGTCCTCTATTACATCGAAAATGAAGCCGTAGGCAAGGCTTTACACAGTGTAATTGGAGCTATTGCCCCGGAAAGTGAAATAAAAATCATCAAATGGCACGACGAACTTAAGCCGGTTTGTTAAGGTTTGTTAACGTAACATAACGTCTTGCTGTACATGATGCAGTCAGTTTGCCGAGGATTTATATACGCAGCAAATATTCTTTTATTCATGTTTTGTCCTAAGCAGCCAATCTACAACGTTGATTTTTATAATACCTCCAAACTCTTCTGATACCAAATCCATTGTTAAAAGGATTTTGGGATAGTTATCTTTTATTTTTCTAAAAGGTGAAAGTTCACGCTCCAGAGTTTCCGGTTGGTCGTTAATATGATAAGCAACCTGATAATAGACTCTTGCGCCGCCAGGTTTTTGGACAACGAAATCAACTTCTTTATCTTCACTCTTCCCGACAAATATTTCACCATCGCCTCGTCTTAGCAGCTCAAGATAAACAACATTTTCCAAACGGTGTCCAACATCTGATTGCTGCGAACTGCCAAGTAAAATATTCCTCAACCCTAAATCCACTGCATAGTATTTATCATTAGTGGTAAGCAGTTTTTTACCCTTAATGTCATATCTGCTAACTGGATAAATTAAATAGCATTTAGCCAAATAATCCAAATAGCGAATAATCGTAGTGTGAGCAACAGCTTCGCCTTTGTTCGAATTGAGCGCGTTCGCAATATTACGGGCAGAAATGGAACTGCAAATTTGTGAAAATAAGTATTTTACGACCCTAGAAAAACCCATTTTATCGCGGATTTCATAGCGTTTTGCAATATCTTTGTTCACAATCGTATCGTATAAATCTTTTAAGTAATTATTAACTAAATTAGGCGATTTCTTTACCATTTTTACTGCCTCTGGGAAGGAGCTCTCCGATAGATATTTCTCAAAAAGGCGGTCTTCATTTCTCTCATCGGTGAAATTTTCAATGTACTCGGCAAAACTAAATGGTAGTAAATGGAGGCTAATATATCTTCCAGTGAGCAGAGTTGCCAATTCTCCGGATAGCAAGAAGGCATTGCTGCCAGTAATGTATATATCTACGTTTTCTTTAATGAAAAGTGAGCCAACCATTCTTTCAAAATTTTCTACCTGCTGAATCTCATCAAGAAAAATGTAGTTCATCTTATCAGGAATTAGTTTGCTCTCAATTACTTGATGAAGTTTGCGCCAATCGGTTAAATCGTAGTACTTTTCTTCATCGAAATTATAGCTTTGAATTTGTTGTTGGCTGATACCATGCTTATCTAACTCTTGAGAGAACAATTGCATCAGCGTCGATTTACCTGCTCGACGAATACCAGTGACAACTTTAATTAGTCTTTGATCTTTAAGCTGGAGTAGTTTGTGTAAATATTCAGTTCTCTTAATCATAATAATCTTACTATACACCAAAAGTGCGTAAAAAACAATTTTTGGTGCATAGCATGTAAAAAACACTGATGAGGAAAGAAAAAGAGGAAGGTTAATATGCCCCTTTTAAGCTCATAAATGACCTCCTGAGTTATCAATAAAGCAAGTATTTTCCTGATATAATGCTAACAAATGCTGACATAAAAAGAGAAAGTAAAAGTAAGACGAGCCGTAGGTGAGGGCGACCTCGTGGACGCTGGATGCTATCGAAAAAAATAAGGAGTACGCTACATGCGAGACCATTTTAATGAGTGAGGATTTATATCTTGGAAAAGACAGCTTAAAACGGGCATTTACAATCAAAGCGGAGACGCTTAATCAGCACATTTTGATTTTAGGGACAACCGGCAGCGGCAAAACCACCACTCTTTATAATTTCCTTGACTATCACATAAAATGCGGCAATGCCCAGATTGTAATTGACGGGAAGGGTGACCAAGAGTTTTTAGACAACGTTAAGCGTTTAGCCAAAACCTCCACCCAGCCATTTTATTTCTTCTCCTTAACTGACCCTGAAAGTCTTGCCTATAACCCCTTTGAAGTTGGTACTCCCGGCGAGCTGGCCGACAAATTAATGTCGCTGACTGATTGGAGTGAGGAGCATTATAAACTTTCATCTCAGCGATTTTTACAATTACTCTTCCGAGTCTTTGCTCAAAAAGGCTGGGTGGCCGACTTGCCGTTAATTGTTCGTTACTTAGATAAAAAGCTGCTGCTGGAGTTAATAAAACCCAAACAAAGCGGCAAAAAGCAAGTAGTAAGCGCTGAGGAATTTGATATGTTCGCGGCAGCAGGAGAAAAAAGCGCCGGAGAGGACAATGAAACGCTGGAACTTATAGCCGCTTTAGAATCTATTGACGAGGCGGCGGTAAACGGGCTTAAAGGCCGTTTAGGAATTCTTGCTGAAGGTGATCATCGGAAACTTTTAAAAAGCGGCGAAAATGGCACTTTAACGCTGAATGAGGCTTTAGACCAGAGGGGAATTGTGCTTTTTTCACTTGATAGCCTTAAGTACCCTGAGCAAGCGCGGCTTTTCGGTAAGCTGGTGGTTGCAGACATTAAAACCCAAGTAACCGGACATCGGATTAACCGACCTAATCAGCGTGTAAACTTGCTTTTCGACGAGTTTAACGTCTTTATTTCTCCTAATGTCATGGATTTAGTCACCAAGAGCCGCTCGGCGGGATTTTGCATTGTTCTTTCAATGCAGGGGTTTAGTGATATTGATAGGCTGCCAAGTGGGGAAGCGCTGCGGCGGCAAATTATCCAAAACTGTAATACGCTGATTGTGCATCGTGTCAACGACCCAAAAGACGCCGATGAGCTTGCCTCAATGTTTGGCACACAGGAAACATACCTCATTACTTTCCAAATCAACGATCTTGGAGCAACTGACTTAGGGTCAATGCGTCCAGAACAAGAATTCAAGATACACCCCAACGATATCAAGGGCTTAAAGAGGGGCGAAATCTTTATCAAATACCACAATCCGAAAATGAGGTTAAATCCGCTCATGTCTGGGTTAATAATGTTTTTGAAAATTGAAGTAAAATAGTAATAAGAAGTTAATTGAAAATAGGTGATGATTTGTCCTCTTATAAATTTATCGTAGAATCAAGTTCTGGATTAAATTCTGGTGTAATATGCACTTCTTGGAGGTTGGAAAAAGATTCACAATTAGCTGATATAGATATTGCTATAAGTGGAATAAAAGCATATAAGGTAGCACTTCATAAATCCGGCTTCATGTATGCGGGATGTGTTAGTGCAAGCTTATCTGATTTTAATATGCAGAAAGAAGAACGCACAAAGTTGAATCGTCAAATTATATTTACTGATTCTGCGCCAAAACCTTTCTACAAAATGATTTTTCCGATAGCTCGGCTTAAATATAGTGTTAATGAAAGCACTGATAAACGTATAATTGGAAATCCAGACGACGTAGTTTTGATAGCTTGGTCTAAAATAATAAATACGCGTGGTAGGAATTTTGGTATAGATATTTTTAATGATGGATTTTCGACAAGCGAGTTGCTTCGTGAGCAAGTTGATAAAGACAATGTATTGATAATCACACAGACTATAATTCCTTCTTCATACAAACCATTTGAGGAAATCATACGATTGGCTGATGATTTAGTTGATGGAAAAACGCCTATTGTTTATAAAGACTTTGTTAGTAGTCGTAAGAAAGGTTATTCTAAAACACACACATTGAGAGATAATGTGCAATTCCCTAAACTATTTAAACTTGGTAGCGGATTATCTGGTGGCTATACTGCTCATTTGCCTGATGAACAAGGTGGCATTATTAGTGTTTATCAGGCAGGGAGCGGTTAGTTTATCCCTGCCTTGATGAAAATGAGGCTTACTTTTTCGCTCCTCGTCGAATACTTTTCGTTTTGTCAAAAAGTGTTCGTCTGGAAAAGCCACAAAGAGCCGCTACTCTTTCTGAAGAGTATTCACCAGAGCGCCATTTTTTGTATATTTCATCGAAATTATCAGGGAATGGTAATGGCTTGCGCCCCAAGTGTACCCCACGTGCTTTTGCTGCGGCGATCCCTTCGGCTTGGCGTTGTTTGATGTTTTCCCACTCAACTTGAGAAAATAAAGAAAGAATTTGTAAAACCAGATCGGAAATAAAAGTTCCAAACAAGTCTTTGTGATATGTGGTATCAAGTAAAGGCACATCAATAACTTTGATGTCTGCGCCTTTTTCTTGAGTAATTAGCCTCCATTGTTCTTTAATTTCCTGATAGTCTCTCCCCAGCCGGTCGATGGACTTTATGATCAATAAATCCCCTTCACGCAAGCGCCTTAATAGGCTTTTGTATTTTGTCCTTTTAAAATGTCGTCCGGAACATTTTTCTATTTCGAACGCAAATTCTGTCGATATTTATAGTATACAGTAAATCGCACCTTATTATTACAGCAATTTTAGGAAATCTATATCGTTGACATCCTCTGACATGTATATTATAATTATAGTATACTCGAAAGGAGGAGTAAGTATGTCGCTGGAATATGCATCTGTCCCAATGCCAGATAAAAGAATAACTTATAAGAAAGCTGCAAACGGCGCTGTTTACGTGTATTACACACTCCGTGCATATCGAAATAAAAACGGAAACCCAACGAGTGAAG
>Ga0082212_10000092_pt1 | contig 129470 bp, 130 predicted proteins | sample TergutNt197P3_FD_71548 | JGI IMG/M metagenome (GOLD analysis project Ga0082212, IMG submission 71548) | Neocapritermes taracua P3 segment gut microbial communities from Petit-Saut dam, French Guiana - Nt197 P3 | ecosystem: Host-associated > Arthropoda: Insects > Digestive system > Gut ... | reverse complement strand
AAAAACCTCGCCCGCCGCTAGGGGCGTTTTTTTTTGCCCCCCCCCAAGGGTTGCTAATCGGCCCCCCCCCGCCGAAATTTGCAATTTCGGCGGGGCCCGGGGTCGCCGATAAGCCAACCCTTTCCTCCCCCAATTCTTGGGGGAGACGATTATATTTTCCTTTACTCTTTGTACTTTTTTTACTATCTTTTCCCCATAAACAAAGGAGAAAACTTATGAATACAGAAGTCGTGGAAGTCGTAAATCAGGCAATACCCGCCGCGCCGAAAAACGATGCTTGGGGGCTGGTAATTTATGTCGTAATCATTTTCGCAATCATTTATTTCTTTATGGTTCGCCCAAACAAAAAGCGCATGGCCGAATATCAGAAGATGCTGGATTCTTTAAAAGTCGGCAGTCGCGTGCTGGCGGCCGGAATTTACGGCACCGTCAAGAAAATCGGCGATAAGACGATTGAATTGGAAATCGCAAAAGGCGTCGTGGTCGAAGTCAGCAAAAGCGCCGTCGCAAGCGTGGAATAATTAAAAAGGTTAGTTATGTTCAAAAAATTAGCAATTATTCTTGTTGCCGTGATCGGCGTTCTGCTGGCGGTGCCGACCATGTGGTCCGGGGCCGCGCGTTATTTCCCGTCCTGGATCGGGCCGATATCTTTGGGCCTGGACCTGAAAGGCGGCGCGCAGCTGCTTTTGGAGGTCGATACCGACGTCATGTTCCGGGAAAAGTCCCTGCAGCTGTATGACGGCGCGCGGAACGCGCTTATCAACCGCGACAAGGGCGTGATACGCTTTTCCGACTTGCGCAATGCCGACGGCAAGATATCCATGGTTGTCCGCGATGCGGCCGATGTTTCCAAGGCGCGCGGGCGTCTGCGCAGCGAGCTGGGCGGCGGGGTGGATATAGATATAAAGGGCGATACGATAACGCTTTCGTATTCCGAAGCCCAGCGGGCCGAGATGGTTGGCGACGCATTAAGCCGCAGCATTGAAATCGTGCGCCGGCGCATAGACGCGCTGGGGACCAAGGAGCCATCCATTCAAACGCAGGGCGGCAGGTATATCTTGGTGCAGCTGCCCGGCGTGGATAATCCCGAGCGCATAAAAGAGCTTATCGGCCAGACCGCAAAGATGACATTCCACCTTGTGAATGAAAACATATCGTCCGAGCAAATGGCATCCGGGCGCGCACCCAGCGGCACGGAATTCCTGCCCTTGATGGAGAACCCCTCGCAGATTGTGCCGGTTTATACTCATGTGGAAGTGTCTGGGGAGAGCCTTACCGATTCCCAGGCCGATTTCAGCCAGAACAATATGCCGGTTGTGACGACCGTATTCGATTCTTCAGGCGCGCGGCGCTTTGCAAGGCTCACCACCGAACACGTTGGAGAGAGATTCGCGATAGTCCTGGACGGCAAGGTGCTTTCCGCGCCTACGATCCGCGAACCCATACCGGGCGGACGCGGCCAGATTTCCGGCGGATTTACGTTGCAGGGCGCGAAAGACTTGGCGGTGTTGCTGCGTTCCGGCGCGCTGCCCGCGCCGCTTCGCGTGATAGAAGAGCGCACGGTTGGCGCAGGGCTGGGCGCGGACACGATTCAGGCCGGAAAGCTGGGCTCTGCAATCGGCGTTCTGTTCGTGATAGTCTTTATGTTGTTGGTTTACGGCTTGTTCGGGGCTATCGCGAATGTGGCGTTGCTGGTGAACCTTGCCATGATAGTCGGGGTTACGGCTTTATTCGGCGCGACTTTGACCTTGCCCGGAATCGCCGGAATCGCTTTAACTCTCGGCATGGCCGTCGATGCGAACGTCTTGCAGTTCGAGCGAATACGCGATGAAATCCGCACAGGCTCCAACACGCTGCGGGCGGTGGATGCCGGATTCGACCGCGCGTTCAAGACCGTTATCGACGCGAATCTTACGACATTGATATGCTCGCTGGTATTGTTCCAATTCGGCGCGGGGCCGATACGCGGCTTTGCGGTAACCTTAAGCATCGGAGTCATCACGACCTTGTTTACCTGCGTCGCGTTGTCCCGCGTGATGGTGGATATATATATGAGCGGAAAGAACAAGAAGATTGGGTTTGCCAAACCGAAAAATAGCATTTAGTTCTTTTGTGATTAAGGAGAAAAATTTATGACTTTACATTTTATGAATCCGAGCGTACAAGCACACTGCGAGGAGCGTTATTAGCGACGAGCAGATGTGTGCGTCGCAAGGATACATGAATTACAAATACAAAGGTAAAAAAATGACTCTACACTTCATGAAATATCGCAAGCTGTCGTACTGGGTTTCTGCAGTATTGGTGGTGCTGTCCGTGCTGGCGCTTTTGTTCCGCGGACTGAATTACGGAATCGATTTCGCCGGTGGAATCTCTATGGAGATAACGCCCAAGTCCGCGGATTACACCATCGACAAGATGCGCGGCGATCTCGCCGCGTTCAAGCCGGAGCTGCAATCCGTTTCGGGCGGCAATATCCTGGTGCGCATAGGACTTGAAAAAGGCGCGACCGAAGACCAGCAGAACGCCGTCGTCAGCGAGATAAAAAATATCTTCGGTGACCGCGTCGGTTATTCTCAGGTTCAAATCGTCGGCCCAAAAATCGGCGGAGAATTAATTCGAGGCGGAATTATGGCCGTCTTGTTCGCGTTCGTTCTGATGAGCATCTATATCTGGATTCGATACAAGGGGGGGTATGCCGTGGGCTCGCTGGTATCGCTGGTTCTGGACTTCGTCCTGATGTTCGGATTTTTCAGCATTGCAGGTTTAGAGTTCAATCAGACCGCAATTGCCGTTATCCTGATGGGATTGGGATACTCCATCAACGACAAGGTCGTGAATTACGACCGTATCGAAGAGAACGCGAAGAAGTATCACAAGATGCCGCAGGACGACCTGATAGACTTGTCCATCAACGAAATGATGATGCGTACCGTTCTGACGTCCGTGTCGACCATACTTTGCATGATTGGGCTTTACTTATTCGGCGGCGCGGTTCTGCGCGAGTTCTCAATCGCTATGGCGTTCGCCGTGATCATGGGCACGCTTACATCCATCTATATTTCCAACGTCATACTATATCACTTTAATCTCAGGAAAGAGAATTAGGAAGTAGGAAGTATAATTCATTATTATACGCCATAATAATACAAAGGTTGAAATATGAAAAAACTTTTTTTATTTTTATCTTTATTTGTACTTCCTACTTCCTACTTCCTACTTCCTACTTGTCATGCCGCTGATTTGTTTGACCAGGAAACACCAGTCATTGATGGTATGAAAGTTTTCGAGGCCTCTGACACTTTCGCCGAGATTTTTGAAAAACTGGACCGCGCGAAATTCGGCGGCAAGGATATCCGCGCAGCTTTGGAATCGTTGGAAACGCTTGCGCCCAAGGTCAAGATCGCGGTGACCGACAGCCGCGTCGTCCTTGTACGGGGGGATGATATCTTGGGCACTTGGCCTCGGCCCGAGCCAAAGGATTGGTACGGCTTTGGTCAGATCGCCACGGCAATACTTGTAAAAATGCGCACGGGCGAGCCTGCGCTGGCCGCGCATCCGCAGAGTACGATTGTCTCCATTGCGGTGGCGGCGATGACGTATGCGCTGGACACGAACGGGAGATATGTCGCGGCCGGCCGGGATAACAGCCGGGTGCTTACCAGCGCCGGGCTGGAAGGCAGCCGCGATACTCGCGGATACTGGCGTGTGACCGGCATCATAAAAGGCAGCCAGGCGGATATCGCCGGGATAAACGATGGGGACCTGATTGTCGGAATGAACGGCTTGGACGTCGCCCAGATGTCGGACGCGGATCTTAACGCGGAATTCGCGGGATTTAACTCCGGCACGATTAAATTGAAAGTGGCCTCCCCAAGCGGAACCAAGACAGTAGTGCTGCGGCGCGCGACGGTGGTCATGGCGGACGCGGATATAGTTTTCAGGGCCCAAGACCCCGAGCGCCGCAAGACCAATATCCTTGAAATCATCGTTTATAATATCTCCGAAGATGCGGTGAAAATTGTTAACGAAGCGCTGGCCACATATAAAAACACATCCGGAATCATTCTTGATTTGCGCGTGGCGCGCGGCGGGGACGAGCGCGCGGCGGCAAAACTGGGCGGTTTATTCTTGGGCCCAAGGCCGGTTATGCGTATTCAAGAGAACGGCGGGGAAGAGGTCGAGGTCATTCCCGGCGGCGCATCCGTCACGGGCGTGCCAGTCGTTGTCTTGGTATCCAACGAGACGCAAGGCGCAGCCGAGGCCATCGCGATGGCGTTTCACGAGGAGCGCCGCGGAGCGCTTGTCGGAACGCCGACGGCCGGGTTCGCGCGCTTGATTACGAAGATAGAACTGTCGACGGGGGGCATAATAGAGCTGGGCAATCGCTCCATCAAAAGTGGCCGGGGAATGAAGCTTGACGGGCGCGGAGTCTTTCCGCTGGTATGCCTGTCCAATATCCGCTCGCAATCGCAGCAGAGCGCGTTTTTTATCAATGTCATAAACGGAGACTTTAACGCGAAAGACTTCAATGCGAACGCGCGCTTGGACGCGGCCGCCGCGCGCAAAGGCTGTCCGATAATCAAATCCGGCGAGGATGAAGATTTGCTGGCCACCGCCGTTGCGATGAAAATCCTGACGGACGGAAGGCTTTATAAAGGGCTGATAGCGGAGAAAAATTAGAATGTTTCTGAATAAAAATAATACTCTTAAATGGAAATGGATTGCGATTGCGGTGGGAACCGTCGCGGCTTTGTGTCTGGCTGGCATTTTCTGGCTGGATGCTCCGCTTTACTTTTTCCTGCGCAGATTTGATGGCGCCTGGGCGCACATTATCGGCGCGGTAACTTCGTTCAAAGTTTGGGTGATTGCGACTGCGATAGCATACGCTATCGCAGTCGCAATCAAGAGCACAGAGCACAGAGCACAGAGCATAGATAATAAAAAATTCAAATTAATTCCTTTTATTAAAAGAAGCATTACAAAATTCAAGTACGCGAATAACTATGCTCTATGCTCTATGCTCTGTGCTCTATTGTTATCCGGCGCGGTCGGATGGATTTTGAAATTTTCACTGGGCCGTATGCGCCCGGTGTTTCTGGAAGAGCTGGAGCAGGTCGGTTTTTATCCGTTCACAAGCGATTGGGCGTTTAATTCCATGCCGAGCGGCCATGCGACGGCCAGCTTTGCCGCCTTGGTCATGATCGGGCTGATGTTCCCGCGGTTCAAATGGGCGACTTGGACGCTGGCCGTAATTATCGGTGTTTCGCGCGTCGCGGTTGGGGCTCATTTCCCGTCCGACGTCCTGTTGGGCGCATTTATTGGGATGGTTGCCGCGGACCTTATCGTCGCTGCGCGACGATAAGGTCCGCGAAGGTAGGAAGTAGGAGGTAGGAAGTAGATGTCCATTATAATAGACAACGTATTTTATGCTTTTTGTTCTATCGGTCTAGAATGATAAAGATAACTTTTCACCTTAAACCTCCTACCTCCTACCTCCTACCTCCTACTTTCTACTTCCTACTTTTACTTTTTCCCTTTTTGTGATATAATTCTTTCATAAACAAAGGGTGAAAATATGAAACAACTTCATTTTGTTTTTGCCGCATTGGGCGGAATTACACTGGTTGCAGGCGCCGCAGACGCTGCGACGCGATACGCCGGCAGTTCGACGCGATATGTCGAACCTACTCCGCGGCATAATGTTTACGAAGATTACAGAGGATGCGATTTCACGGGATGCTATCCGGAACCCGAAACCGCGCCGGTTATAATCAGGCCGCAAAAGGTCGAACCTGCGCCCGCGCCTGCGCCCGCGCCGAAAAAATCCGAACCGCGCAAGCCGAATACTCTGACGCTGTCGGATCCTTTCTTTCAGCCGCGCTCGGGCCATGTCGGCTCTCTGACCGATATAGGTCTTGCCTGGAACTCCTATGATTTCGAGATTGTTCCCGCAACGGGTCCTTGGGGCGGACTTACAGGAAACTGGAAAGCCAGCGAGTTCTTTATCAAAGAAGACCTGTCCGTCGGAATCACCGACGAAGTCGCCGTGCTGGGTATGATCAAATACTCGAATACGAAATATCAGATGCATTGGAATTCTTATGCTCCTTTGCTATTGCCAGCTTCGACCGACAAGATGTCGGATAGCGGAATTTCCATCTGGGGCCTGGGGCTGCAATGGAAATTCTATGAGGATGACGAATGGGTCGCCAATGTCGGCGGATTCTTCCAATCCGCGGAAATCGCGAACAACCTGATGCTGGCGGGTAAGGTCGGGTACAAGGTAACGCCGGAAACCATGGTCTACGGGCTTGCAAATCTGGCTTATATCATGTGGGACGATTCGTCGTACGGAAACGGTATAATCGATAATGCGGGTCAGGTTGCGTATATAGCTTTTGAAAGGGATGTTACCAACTCTATATATGTGGAAGGAGGCGCGGGAGTATTCCACAAGTTCACCGACCAGTGGTCGGCCGACCTGCAGGGTATTTTCGGAAGCTATTCCTGGCACAGCCAGTTGTCGGCAAGGGCTGCAATCTATTGGCAGCCGATGGATAGCCTTGCGCTGGGGCTTTATGGAAAAACTTCGCTGTGGGATTCGGCGAACTCCGCAAAAGATGTCTATATGTACGCTTGGTGCGAGCCGGGGACGCAGTGCGCGGTCGATAATGCTGCGCCGCCTACTTGGTGGGCGGGACTTCCGGCCGATTGGAGCCCGCTGGAGGCACATTGCATGGGCCGTGCCGCGTTGTCCAAGTATCGAGACACCCAGGTCGGCATAAATTTGCTACTGTATTTTTAGTGTATAACGTATAGTATATAGTGTGAAGTGAGGATATTATGAAAAAGATTATGCGATTATTTGTCGTGAGCTGTTCATTATACACTATACACTATACACTATTCACTGCTGCCGCGAACGCGGCAGAATGGGATGTTGAAGACCCCTTGTATTTCGCGCGCGCGCGCGACCTTGCCTTGACCGGGGGGCTGCGGCTGGGGGACAGCATTCTTGGCGCGGATTTGCGCGCGGCTTACGGCGTTAATGACCTGTTTGTTATTGGCGGCAATGTAAAGCTTCAATATGATTTCGACCGGGACCGTAAATATGACGGCTTTTCACACATAGGCGTGGATGTTATGTACCGCATGTCCGAAGGTCCGATTATCGCGGATGCCTTTATGGGCGTGAAGTTTTCGGGCAATGCAGAGCCGGCGTTTTCAGATACCATTTATATGACGGGCTTTAGGATCGGACATCAGTGGAGCTGGGTTACCTTGGCGGGCTTGCTGAAGACCAGTTGGATTTTTGACGAAGCGCACGGGATGGCTTGGATAAACCTGGTTCCCGAGGCTTATTTCAAGCTGGGCGAGGGCTGGCGAATCGGAACCTGGTTCGACTTCCAGAAAGCGACCAGTCCGCATTTTGATGAAGAAACCATTGGATTCAAGCTGGTGCGCCAATACGGCAGAACGCAGTATGTGGGCTTTGTGTCGTATGGATTCGAACAGCAGGATTGGCGCGTTGGCGGCCGCGTGAATATAGTATTCTAAATCCAGCCGACAGTGTTTTCATTCCTATTTTTTCTTGCATAATTAATTGCTATAACCTATAGTCACCCTTGTATCCGCAAAGGATGCCGAAGCGTTGAAAACTTCGCAGTGAGGGTGCCAGATATGCACCTAAAACCATATCCCCGCATTGCGGGGAGCCGCCGGGTATACAATAGGGTTCGCCCAAAGCCCGGCGGGGTCATCTTGCTGTGATTTTTCAACCTCCCCGCGCCATCTTTTGCATAACAAAAGGTGGCGTTATTATGAATTTCCCTATTGATTTGGTTTATCTGTGGGTTGATGGAAACGACACCGTCTGGCGCGCCAAAAAAGACAAATATATGAAGCAAGCCGGCCTTTTGCACAAAGACGCGAAGACCGACGCCCGATTTCGCGATAATGACGAGCTGAGATACGCCCTGCGCAGCGCCCATATGTTCGCGCCTTGGATAAACCATATTTATATAGTAACCGACGGTCAGGTCCCGAAATGGCTGAATACAAAGCATCCGAAAATTTCAATTATCGACCACAAACAAATCATGCCGGCGGATGCCTTGCCGACATTTAATTCTGGCGCGATCGCAAGCTGCGTCGACAATATTCCCGCCCTTGCCGAGCATTTCCTGCTGGCCAACGACGATACGTTTTTCGGGCGCGAGCATTATCCGTATGACTTTTTTAGTTTGGATGGATTTCCGATAAATGTTGTGAAGCCCAAACCCAAAGAAAACCTTTGGACCGATGCAGGTTTTTCAAAAGCCATCGCGGGAAAACGCGGGCTTCATGGCAAAAAACTTATGCTGGTTCAAAAGCTGGTATATGAAAAAACCGGAAAGAAATACTACTGCTGGCCCAGCCATAATTTAGAGCCTTTCAGAAAATCGCATTTCACGGAAATCAAAAGCCTATTCCCGAAAGAAATTCGTACAACCATATACAACAGGTTCAGAAAACCGGATGATATTCTGACCTTTATATACATACTTTACAACAACGCGTTGGGGCGAGGCCACTTGACCTTGCATAAGAAATATGGCGCGATACCGGATTCTTGCGAGCCCGGGGATTATCGCGGCCTGAATAAAAAAACGCTGGTCCGCCTTGTCAAAAGCATATTCATCAAGCCGCAATATTTTACGATGGACGGGCGGCAGATTATCCATGCTATTTTGAAATACAAGCCGTTTCTGTTCTGTATAAACGATGCCAGCGCGAATGGCGAGCGCGCGCTTCAAAACAACCGGAAATTCTTTGAATCATATTTCCCGAACAAGTCGGAGTTTGAACTGTAGAGATTAGTAATTACGATTTGTGTCGCGCTTCGCGCGATGTTATTGACTGGATTGCTTCGCTGCGCTCGCAATGACAAGGGAGAACAGAAACAGGGCATACAGCTCAGAACAAATACCGAATTGTCATTGCGAGGAGCGTTAGCGACGAAGCAATCCAGCAAACAAAAACTGTGAGCGAAGCGAAGCAATCCAGTTTGTTTGCTATTTCTTCTTCCTCAAACTTTCCCAATAATCGAGTCTCTTTTTTATCTCGCGTTCAAAGCCGCGCTCTATGGGACGATAGAATGTTTGCCTTGGCATTGTCTCCGGAAAGCAGTTTTGCCCGCTGAAGCCTTCCAATGTGTCGGGTTCGTAAATATATCCTTCGCCGTATCCCATATTTTTCATCATTCTGGTTGGCGCGTTCAGTATGTTTTTCGGCGGCATCATGCTGCCGAATTTTTCCGCCGCGCGCCACGCCGCGCCCGCCGCGCGATAATTAGCCGTGCTTTTCGGCGCCGTGGCCAGATAAATCACCAATTGCGTCAGCGCCAAATCTCCCTCCGGGCTACCCATTCTTTCATATACCTGCCAAGCGTTAAGCGCCAGCTGCACCGCATTCGGGTCGGCCAGACCGATATCCTCCATCGCAAATCTTGTCAGCCGCCGGAACAGGTATTTCGGATCCTGTCCGCCGACCATCATTCGCGCCGTCCAATATAATGCCGCATCCGTGTCACTTGCGCGCAAGCTCTTATGCACCGCGCTGATTAGATTGTAATGCTCGTCCCCGCTTTTATCCGATAATGGGGCCCGCTTTTGAATCGCGGCGTCCAATTCTTCGGGCCTTAATGGTTCTTTGAAATTCGTGGCCGCCAAGTATTCGACCGTATTCAGCAGAAACCGAGCGTCTCCGTCGGCCATCTGGCACAGATGAATGCGCGCTTCTTTAGTCAGCGGCAGCTTTGATTCGCCGACGAACTTTTCCGCGCGCTCTAACAGCTGCATTAAATCTTCCGTGGACAGCGGCGTCAAAACGCCTATATGACAGCGCGAGAGCAGAGCGTTATTTAACTCAAAACTTGGGTTTTCCGTCGTTGCGCCAACGAATACCACTGTTCCGTCCTCTAAATAAGGCAGCAGAGTATCCTGTTGAGTCTTGTTAAACCGGTGGATTTCATCTATGAACAGCAAGGTTCCGCGACCAAGCCCGCGGTTCATTCTGGCGGCCTCCATCGCTTTCTTGATATCCGCGGTGCCTGAAAAGACGGCACTCATAGGCATGAATTCCAAATCAACGCTGTTCGCCAAGGCGCGCGCAATCGTCGTTTTCCCGCTGCCCGGCGGTCCCCACAGCAGCAGGTTGGAAAGCCGTCCGGAATCCACCATCTGCCGCACTACGCCTGTTTCCCCCAGCAGCTGCCGCTGACCAATAATCTCGTCGATTGTGCGCGGACGCATACGGTCGGCCAGCGGCGCGTGATCAGACGCAGGACCAGTAGTGAGCTTAAGAATTTTACTTTCTTTCTTGGGCATTTTATTTGGGTTCATAGTAGCAAGAATAAGGGCAAAATCAACAAATATAAAGCCCGGGCTATCTTGCCAAAAATTGTTGCGATATAAATAAAATCTTCTTTAATCCGTCATTTTTCTTGTCAAAAAATACATCTATGATATACTTCCCTGTGAAAACAGGGGGCTTTTTATGAAAAAGAATTCTTTCAAAAAGGCAAAGGCCAATCTGATTCTTTACGGCGGCCTGGCTTTGGGCGTCCTGGTGGGCGGTAAGTTTATGACCAGTTGCTCCTCCAGCAAAGAAACTCAAGTTGAAGCGAAAGACTTTGAGACTTATTTCAAGAAAATCCAGCCTATAACTCCTTTCCTGATCGCATACATTGTCGGTCCCGAAGGAGTTCATAAAGACACTAAAACCGGATTACATATCCCTTATAAAGACTCCAACGGCATATGGACGATCGGCTTTGGCTGTACCGTTCTGAAAGACGGAAAGCCCGTGACAAGCAAGACTCGCCCAATTTCTGATGATGAGGCCTATGACCTGGCAAGGTGGCATATAGAACAGAAAGAAACTTTCTTCTTTATGTACTGCTATGATATAGCGTTCGAGACTATTGATGTCTCGGACGTGGGCCAGGCGTTGGGCATATCCTCGGTCATCTATAACAGCGGGACGAATCTTATAGAGGATCCAAAAAACAAAAACCATAAGGAAAGAAACACCCGCCTGCGGAATCTGTATAAAGAATACGGTCTGGGCGTGCCGGACTCGCTGGTGTTGCAGCTGTTCGGGAAGTACCCGGTGGTGGCGACGCGCTCTTTCGGAGAAGCCTGGATGAAAGGCGCATCTATGAAAGAGCTGGGCGACTGCCTGGGAGGATTCGTCAAAGACGGCCGCGGGCTTTATTGGCGTCGCTGGCTGGAAGCCGGATTGCTGACGGGCGAAATCACCCCGGAAATGCTGCTGGAATGTCCGGTCAAGGGCGTATACGAATTCTGGATGCTGAAAAGCGGCGGCAGCAAAAAGAACTTCATAGAAACTAAAAACGGCAAGCCGAGAATAGTCAGGGCAACTTATAAAGACTTTAAAGAATGGCTGAAAAACCCGGTCAATAAAAGCGGGAAATCAATCGCGGGCTGGAAAAGAATAAAAGATCTGTTGCCCCAAGACGTTGTCGCATATTGCCAGCAGGGAGAATGCAAGCTGGGCTCCACCGTTGTCCTTAATATTGAAAAATGGGAAAAGGTGGAAGAGGGCACTTATGTCATAAACGTCGATACGGCCGATTTAAGCAAGTTTTACGACATGGCCGTTGCCGAATTCAAAAAAGGCAATTACAAGGCCGCTGAAAAAAGCTTTATGGAATTGGTGGAGAAATACCCGGATAACGCCTTGCTGAGGAACGACTTGGCCGCGACTTACAATATGCTGGGCGACCATGACGCCGCCGTCGCACAAGTTCATGAAATCATCAACCGCATAGGCGATAAAAGCCAATACGGGGCGGCGTTCTATAACCTGGGATACGCGCGAGAGAAGAAAGGAAACCTGCAGAGCGCGCAGGCCAATTATAGATTGGCGGTCGCGAATGGGAATAAAAAAGCGCAGAAAGATTTGGAAAGGGTGACGAAACAAATTAATCAGAGCCTTCCGACCAAAGGCGCCCCGCGCGGCGGGAAAGGCGGACGCTAGGCTTTTCCTAGGATTAAATACTTTGGCTCGGCCGTCCCCGCCTTGTTCTTGCGCTGGTAGCGGGTATCAATAGTCGCTAGTCGCTGGTCGCTAGTCGTTAGGCGTGTTTTTTTTACCTGTTCCAAAATCCAATCGTAATACTCGTAATGGTCGGTTCCGATTATAATTTGCCCGCCCTTCGCCGAGGCTTCGGGCGGCAGGCCTTTGGGGGCAAGACGGCCGGCCAGTAATTCCAAAAACTCTGCGCTCAATAAACGGCGCTTTTCATGCCTTGTCTTGGGCCAAGGGTCGGGATGCAAAATCCAGATCTGCGCAAAGCGCAAACCTGGATTTTGCAGAGTAGAAGAGCGAGAGAGTGAAAGAGTAAAAAGCTTTCTCACGTCATCAGGCCAAATTCTAATATTGCGATACTCGGGTTTGATGAGATTTAATAAATTATCATTATCTATGCTCTGTGCTCTATGCTCTGTGCTCTGCGTCATTTGCGACAGCAATGACGCGACCCCGTTTATAAAGGGCTCGGCGCCTATTATCAACTTGTCGGGGTGCGCGGCTGCCAGGTGCAGCAGATGCTCGCCAGCCCCAAAGCCGATTTCTAGAATGATGTTGGGGTCGGGGTCAGGGCCGGTGGGCGCCAGTTCCGGCAACAAGTTATCCACCAGCCATTGCTGGCGGGCGGAAAGCTTTTTCCCGCGAACCCGCCCGAAAGTTCTTATTTCTTGTTTTTCCATATTTTTAGTATAAAATGCTGGAACAGCAAAGGCAAACGAAATGAGAATGGGTTTATCCACAGATTTAATCGCAAGGGTGCTTGGTGGCGCGCCCAAATGGACGATTGCAGAGTTGGAAGAAAAGTTCCCTCCGCGCAACTTGCCCGAGGGCGCGATGGTGACGCGCATTGCGCCAAGCCCTACGGGTTTTATGCACATCGGGACCGTGATGATGGCCATGATAAATAAAAAACTGGCCAAAGATTCCGGCGGCGTGTTCATAGTGCGCATAGAGGATACGGATACCAAGCGCGAAGTGGAACGCGCAACGGAATTGATTTTAAATTGGCTGGAAAGATTCGGGCTTTCGGACGACGAAGGCGCGCAGCGGGGCGGACATTACGGTCCTTATATTCAGTCGCAGCGCAAAGACATCTATCATTCCGTTGCGGCAGAACTTTTGGCCACGGGGCGGGCATATCCTTGCTTTCTTTCGCCCATCGAGATGGAGGACATTCGCGCAAAGCAATCCGCGGCGGGATTTCCGACCGGGATTTATGGCGAATATGCCCGCGACAGAGACCTGACCGAAGATGAAATAATCGCGCGGCTTAACGCGGGCGAAACGCCGTCCGTGCGGCTTTATTCTACCGGCGACCCGTCGCGTCGTATTTTCTGCAAAGAGGGAATTCGCGGTTCGGTCGCATTCCCTGAAAATAACGAAGATATTGTTATCGTAAAATCAAACGACGGGCTGCCGACGTATCATTTTGCAATGTTGTGCGACGACCATTTTATGCGCGTGACGCACGTGGTGCGCGCCAACGAGTGGCTGGCGTCGTTGCCCTTGCATGTCCAGCTGTATGATATGATGGGTTGGGCTCCGCCTGTTTTCGCGCATACTTTCACGATTGACAAGTTTGATGAGGAAACGGGCAATCAGCGCAAATTATCTAAACGCAAAGACCCAGAATCGGCCGCTGGATTCTATGTTGAAAACGGCTGGCCAACGGAAGCCGTTCTGGAATACATATTCAACCTGGCAGCCAGCGGATATGAAGAAGCAAAGACCAAAGGCCAGGTAAAAACAATATGGGAATATCCGGCTTTTAAAATCAAAAAAATTCCAACCAGCGGCGCGCTGTTCGATATGAAGAAATTGGAATGGTGGGCGAAGGAGTTTATCGCAACGCTGAGCGTTGATGAATTAACCCGGTGCGTGAGCGATTGGGCAGATGAGTATTCTCCCGAATGGGCCGCGCGGACCCGCGGGCAGGGTGATTACTTGCATGCGGTTCTCGGCATTGAACGTGATAACCCAAAACGTATCAGAAAAGACTTTATTACCTGGAAGCAGACGCTGGAAGAGGTTGCATATTTCTTTGATGACTTGTTTCAAATCGCCGCGCAAGATATAGATAAAAAAGTTTTATCCGAATTCCTGAAGGCCTTTGATATTACCGATGACAAGGATGCTTGGTGGAAGAAGATTACAGAAATCGCGGCGCGGTTGGGCATATCAAATGGCGATGCGGCGATGGCTTTGCGCGTGGCGCTTACCGGTCGTACAAACACGCCAGACCTTTACTCCATAATGCAAGTTATGGGCGCATCGCGCGTGCGGGAAAGGATTGAAAAATGTCTGAAATAACCATCCGCAAGGCAGAGTTGAAAGACTTGGCCGCAGTCCGTGAATTGCAGGCTGCTGGCGAATTGGTGTTCAGTTATGGCCCGATTGACCCCGAAGAAATAACCGACGAGAAAAGCATAGCGGGCGTTGCTGAATCACACGGTGAAATCGTTGGGATTATAGTTGGGGAAAAGTTGGCCGGCCCCTGGTCCGTTGCGCATTATCTTGTTATTCGCCGCGATTTTCGCGGTGGCGCGGTTGCCCGGGAATTGGGACAGTGGTTCTTAGGAACAAGCAAAGCCATGGGTGTGCAACATGTGCTTGCATATGCAGACGTCGGCAATCCACGCTTGATAAATCTTTACAAGTATTTCGGATTTGCTGCCGGCGGGACCTATGTTGAGCTAACAAAGGAAATATAAAAATGGAAAAAGTTTATGGTATATTAAAACAAGCGGATGTATGGTTTCTTGCGACTGATGATAACGGGCAACCGCGGGTGAGGCCTATGGCCCCTGTTAATATATTTGATGGCAGATTGTATTTCATGACCTCACACAGCAAGCCGGTATCCCGACAGATGAAAGAAAATTCCAAAGTTGAGATATGCGCGCTGATTGCCGAAGACAGATGGATTCGCATAGCGGCAACGGCGATAAACGATGATAGTCGCGATGCTAAAAAGTCTTTCTTAGACGCACACCCCGATTTGGTGGAAGAACATCCTTTGGATGATCCGGATACTCAGGTTTTATATCTGAAAGATGCGGTTGCGACAATAAGTTCTTTTGATGGCATATTGGAAGTAATTGAATTCTAAACACGGAGAGCAGAATGATTAAAGTAAAAAAGAAAAGAAGCATTGCCAGAGGACAGGCAAAGGCAATAAAAGCGCATCCGCGGGCAAATGGCTTGCTGCGGGCATTGCGTTCGGCAGGTTTGTTCCGGTGGGAGCGCACGCCCAGCAAATCCGAATGGGTGATGGATGTTCTGACGCATGGAATTGGAATTGGATTGGCCATAGCGGGGCTTACCATTCTTTGTGTATTTGCAGCGCTGCATCGCGACCCTTGGGCGGTTGTCAGTTGTGCGATTTTTGGGCTGACGATGTTCACCCTCTATTTCGGCAGCACTTTCTGCCACGCCATGATCGGGCAAAAAAGCGAATGCTTTTTCGAAGTATGGGACTCTGTTGCTATTTACGCGCTTATCGCCGGCACGTATACTCCGTTCCTGTTGGTGAATTTGCGCGGCTGGATCGGCTGGCTTGTATTCGGCATCCTGTGGGCGATTACGGCGTTCGGCGCGATTATAAAAATACGCCGGCCCAAAGAGCAGCCCAAATGGGTCGTCGCGCTGTATCTGGCAATGGGCTGGACGTTGATATTTATCCTGCCAAAGATGATCGCAAGCGTGCCGGCACGCGGATTGTGGTTTATCCTGGCTGGCGCGCTGTCTTATTCCATCGGCGTTCTGTTTTATCTGTGGAGACGCTTGAAATTCAGCCATACGATATGGCACCTGTTCGTAATAGGCGGCAGCGTGTGCTTCTTTTTCGCGGTACTGTTCGGGAGTATTATAGATTTTTAAATAGCAAGGCCGAACTTTGCCCTAAAAAACGGATCGCGACAGGCTGTCAGAAAACGGCATTTTACATAATTCACGCAGGCAATTCTTAAATCCTGGATGCAATTGTCTATGTTCGATTCTTTGGTTATCGTGTATCCGTAAAAAGATTCGTTTATAATGGCGATCCGGTTTTTGTATGCGTATCCGCTGTTGTGCTTCAATTCCGTCCAGTCCGAAGGATTCACGGGGTTGTCCTTTAAAATATCGGGATGGCCGCCAACGGCAAGGCTTTTGAACTTGTCCGGAATAACCTGGCACATCCTCCCGTACCGGTTAATCCACATCTCGGATTCCAAATCGGCGAATATCTTCGATTCGTTCGTTTCGGTTGTTTTTTTCGCATTATTCGCTTTTCTGGCTCTTTTTGATTTTCTAGCTTTCTTTGTTAGTCTGGCTTTTGCGGCTCTCTTTTCTTCCGTCGCTTTTCTTACGGCCCAATCTAGAAAATCTTTTGAAAAGTGTCCGATCGGAAAGCAGAAGTAATAGGACGGCTTGAAGGTGGTCGGGTCGATTCCAAGGTCGCTGAAATCAACATCATCGAATTTGATTTCAAAATCTTGCGATTTCGAGCCCTTTATTTTCGGCGTCGAGTAAATGAACTTGATTGTCTTGGATGTATCGAAGCTGAACGCAAATATGGATTTGTCGGACTGGATGGTTTTGAATAAATCGGTTGGCTTGGAAAAAGTCGCCGGCTGATGCGTTTCTTTGTCTTTTGTTGCGTCGTATTTATGAAGGATAATAGGAATAACCTTCGGTAACATTATCGATACCTCGACACAAGAGCTCCAACCCAAATCACTAAAGTTCACTTGCACAAATCATCCTTTTGGCTGGGCAAATATAGCACATCAAGGCCTTTTGTCAAGTATTTTGTCAAAGGGCTTGATTTTTTGAGTTTTCCTGATATGATTAAAAAGTTATGAAGATTTTGGGCCTTAATATTGCTGTTTTCACGACCACAACCCCTTTGGGGGTCTAATTTCTATTGCGAATTTCTCGCGTTCATTTTATAATCAATAAAAATAATAACCTTTTGTCATTCCCGCGCAGGCGGGAATAGGGCTTAAACTCGTCGTGCGAAGCACGACCACAATATATGGCTCGCTTACGCTCGCACTGTCTGGACCCTATTCCCGCCTGCGCGGGAATGACAAAAACATTTTTAAAAGGCAAAATAAATGTCAGAAAATAAATACGATATAGAAATTATCCGCCATTCGCTGGCTCATGTTCTGGCGGCGGCGGTGCAAAAGCTGTGGCCGGACGTAAAGTTCGGCGGAGGGCCCGCCATCGAAAACGGGTTCTATTACGACTTTGACCTGGAACACAGAATTACCGAAGAAGACTTTCCGAAAATCGAAAAAGAAATGCGGGAGCTAATCAAATCGGCTGGCCGGTTTGAACGGCGCGAGGTATCCTTGGACGAAGCGAAAAAAATATTCGCCGGTCAGCCTTTTAAAATGGAATGGGTCGAAGAGGTAGGAGGTAGGAAGTTTGAAGTAGGAGGTAAAGATGATTCAACCTCCAACCTCCAACCTCCAACCTCCAACCTTTCTATTTATGATTTTCGAGGATTTACCGACTTGTGTCGCGGGCCGCATGTGGAGTCTTCCAAAGAGCTGCCCAAAGACGGGTTTAAAATTCGCAGTGTCGCCGGCGCTTATTGGAAGGGCGACTCGCGAAACAAAATGCTGCAGCGCGTTTATGTAGATGCTTTTGCTTCACGCGAAGAATTGGATGCGCATTTGCATATGATGGAAGAGGCTGCCAAGCGCGATCATCGAAAGCTGGGCCGCGAGATGGACTTGTTTCATTTCGAGTCGGAATATGCCCCAGGCTCGGTTTTCTGGCATGACAAGGGTTACAAGATTTACCGCCGCTTGATAGAATACGTCCGCATGCGCCAGGAAAAAGCCGGCTATCTGGAAATCTCCACACCGGGACTTATGGACAGGTCTTTATGGGAAACATCCGGCCATTGGGCGAAATACGGCGAGCATAACTATTCCGGACAGACCGAAGACGGGCGGACTTTTTGCGTAAAACCTATGTCTTGTCCCGGCGGAATGCTGGTGTTCGGTCAGGGCATAAAGTCTTATAAAGACCTGCCGCTGTATCTGGCGGAGTTCGGAAAGGTATATAGATACGAGGCTGCCGGCGGGCTGCATGGCTTGATGCGCGTGCGAGAAATGACTCAGGACGATGCGCATATATTCTGCACCGCCGAGCAATTGGAGGAAGAAGTCATAAAAGTCCTTCGCTTTATAAAGGATATCTATTCCAAGTTCGGGTTTGATAATATATCTATGAAACTGGCGACAAGAAAGGATTCCGAATTTCGTATCGGCGACGACGCGACTTGGGACAAGGCCGAAGGCGCATTGAAAAACGCGCTGGAGAAAAACAAAATTTCATATGAAGTCGCGCCGCAAGACGCCGCGTTCTATGGCCCGAAGATAGACAACTATCTTAAAGACTCGTTGGGTCGGATATGGCAGTGCGGCACGGTTCAGTTGGATATGAATCTTCCTGAAAGATTTGACTTGTCCTATGTTGGTGAAGACGGCGCGAAACATCGCCCAATTATGCTGCATCGCGCCATGCTGGGGTCTATAGAGCGGTTCATGGGAATTCTGTTGGAAAATACCGGTGGGAATCTGCCGCTGTGGTTGTCGCCCGAACCGGTCGTGGTTACCCCAATTTCAGAAAAGTATGATGACTATGCAAAGCGAGTCGTGGCGGAGCTGAACGCGGTCGGCGTACGGGCGCGGACGGACCTTCGCGCGGAGAAAGTGAATTACAAGGTTCGCGAGCTGTCGCTGGCCAAGACCCCGATAATCGCAGTCGTAGGCGAAAAGGAAGCGGCCGACGGAACCGTGACTTTGCGCTATCTCGGCATCGAGGCGCAAGAAACGAAATCACTGCTGGAATTCGTGCGCGGTATGCACGAAGCAGTGAAAATGCCGGAATAGGGTGTTCCCCTCCTGTGGAGGGGTGTCGGCGAAGCCGACGGGGTGGTTCGTTTAATATTCGCGCATTACAAGAACCACCCCGGCCTGCGGCCACCCCTCCACAGGAGGGGAACTGCGACCCCGCTTTCGTAATAAAAAATTGTAAAAATAAAAAAAGGAAATGTCATGAAAAAATTATCTTTGCTCTTTGCTCTCTGCTCTTTGCTCTTTGTTGCCGGCTGCTGCAACTGCGAGAAAGAGCCGATTGTGGAACAGAATCATAAGCTGATAGTTCCGCCGAATTTCGGCAATACTCCGAAGTAATTACCTCATCCGCCTACGCCAAGGCTACGGCGGACAGGCCGGAAATCACCTGTGCGTAGTGGAATGGGGCTCTCGTACATCTTTGTACGCTTCCCGGGCCCCGCGGAAAACAAAGTTTTCCGTGGGTGGGTGCGCCCCATCCCCCCCAACGCACATTTGACCCATTGAATGTGAATAATTTGATTTTTGGTTGGGGCGTGTATTTCCCACCACTTTTTATTTCTTTCTTTTGATTTTTATGATATAATATCCTTATATAACAAGAGGAATGATATGAAAAATATGCTTAAAAAAATCGGTTTTGCAGCAACGGCGGTGATGCTGGCCGGCGCGGCGCACGCGGCTACTTTTGATACAAGCGCTTTATGCCCATTGATAAACGAGCTGAAGGGCGTATTCAATATCCTGCGTATCCTGGCATTCGTAGGCGCAGCGTTCGTTTTGGCAGCGACTGGTTGGGAAGCCATAACGGCGAAAGAATACAAGTGGGACACCGATGGGAAGAAGAAACTTGTCGCAATGATTATCGGGTTTGCGCTATTGTTTAGTGTTGGCGCGATTTTAAGCTTCTTGACCAGCGGGCGAATGGGTTGTGTTGCTGGGAATTGGTAATAAAAAATCCAGCGAAAGCTGGATTTTTTAATTTTGCATCATTTTAATGCCAACGTCTTAACGGATTTTGCCGCCGAATATCTGAACATCTTGTCCAAATTTTCTAAAATCGACAATCTTTTCACGTTCTAATACTGTGTAGTTGGCGAACGACATGCCCATGGATCTGTCGTGGCGGACAGTTCCTTTATAGTTTTCACTGTAGGAAGCAAGGGTTCCGCCATAAAGCTTATCAAAGGCGGCCTTTGCGCCAGGATTATCGAACTCGATTGAAATGTTAGGCATAGAAGATTCTCCTTGGTTGGTTTCTAGACATAGGGCTGTTTAATGCCCCCTGCCGATGAAACGATAGCACACATCCTTTGTTTGTCAAGCGATCTATTGTACATTATAGAATTAAGTGCAACGGTTGGTTAAAGGCCTTGGCGTTTCCGCCTAGTTTTTGTGGATTTATTAAAGTGGCTTTGATAAAGATCAATCGTTTGGAGGGCTTTGTTTATAATCATTGCCGAAAAATATAGATTAATTTGCGACAGGCTCTTTTTTATGATATAATAGCCTAAACGAATTAGGAGCATGCAGATGGCTGACGATAAGCTGGATTTGTTGGACTTGGACGATGAAATCGATTTGCCGGAATTGCCGGAAGGGGAAGGATTCGGGGCTTCGCGCCCGCGTCGCCCTTGGCTGTTGTTCGGAGCCGCGCTGATTGTCGTCATACTTGCCACTTATATAATAGTGCGAATCGTTATGCACGGGCCGCGTAACGACATGGCCGAGATTGATCTGACAATGCCCGCGCCAGCGGTCGAGCAAACCGCGCCGGGGCAAGATTTCGCCGCCCAGGCCGATAGAGTAATTGAAGGGCAAGCGCCGACTGCCGGCACTCCCGTCCGCGTCGTTGAAGAAAGACAGGATGTCGTGTTCAAGCCGGACGCGCCGAAGGTGGAGCCTCCGAAACCCCGCCCGATCGAGCCGGCCAAAACCGCAACCGCCGCGAAGCCTGCCGCGCCAGCCGCAAAGCCGGTCGTAAAGCCGCAAGCCTCCAGCGCCAGCAATTTCTATGTGCAGTTCGGATCGTACAGCGCGCGCGCAGCTGCCGAAGCCGCGCAAAAGAAAATTCAATCCAAAAGTCCCAGTTTGTTCAGCGGGCATCAGTTCGTGATTCTGGCGGCGGTATTGCCTAATGGAGCAACGACTTACCGCTTGCGCGTGGGATTCACGAATGTCGATGACGCCAACAACCTGTGCCGCAACGCGAAATCCGACGGGTTGGATTGCTATGTCACTAAATAAAATTCTCGGTTAAAGGAGCAAAAAATGAGAGCTGGTTTTTGGGAAATACTTTTAATTGTCATATTGATTCTGGTTCTGTTCGGGCATTCGAAAATTCCGGATGTAATGAAGAACTTGGCCAACGGAATCAATATATTTAAGAAAGAGCTTAAAGGCGACGAAGAGGGCGAGAAAAAGGATGTAAAGCCCGCAGAAAAGACGGCAATCGTAAAAAAAACGGCGAAAAAGAAAGCGCCCACCTCCGCCAAGGCTACGGCGGGCAAGCCGGCGAAAAAGCCTGCCGCTAAAAAGAAATAAAAAACCGCGCATTGCGCGGTTTTTTATGGTAAAATAATCTTATGGCTGCAAAGTCCAAGAAGACTAATTTCCTGCCGGATTCCGTTTCCGGCGCCGTGCGCGGTGCTGCTTTTCGCGGCGCCGGGCTGGCATTGCTGCTGATCGGGTTGGGATTGGCGATTGCTCTGATTTTTCATAACCCTTACTTGGACGGATTCGCCGCCGCCTCTAACTTCGGGCGCCAGAGCCTGATCGGGAACATCATCGGATTTGTGGGTTACGGAATCGGGTTTATTCCCGCGCTGTTTGTTTTTCTGTTCGCTATGCGCGTTGGCGTCGCAATTATGCTGAAATGGGAAAATAACGCTCCCGAATACGATATCCTGCGTGCGTTTCTTGCGGCCGTGTTCGGCGCTTTTGGACTCGGCGCGATCATGCCGTCGAAGTCTTGGGGCGGATTGCTTGGCGCGATCGCCGCGTATGACCTGTCGCGGCTGATTCCGGGGTTCGGTGTCGTGTTCGGAATAGTTTTCATCGCCGTGTTTTTATTCATAGCCGGCGTTCTTTTGCATGTCAGATGGAAAGATGTCAGGATGCTGGGTGCGGTGGTTTTCAAGGCGCTCAAGTTTTTCCTGAACGTCCTGCGCCTGCGCCCGGTGGCGCCGAGAGAACCTGATGACGAAGAGGAAGAAACAGAAGAAGAAGACGGGGAAGAAGAAAAAGAAGTAAAAAGAAAATCCGGTAAGAAAAAAGCGAAAGCGGCTGTTGTTAGCGGTCGGCGGCCGACGTCTACTGATTATGAATTGCCTTTGCCCGAGTATTTGGAGAAATCCATATTTTCCAAAAATATCGTGACCAACGAGCTGAAACGCAACGCATCCGCGCTGGAGGCGCATTTCGAAGAATTCGGCGTTTACGGAAAAGTCGCCGGCATAAAGCCCGGCCCTATTGTCACTCTCTATGAATTCGAACCCGATTCCGGCATGCGCATTGCTAAAATCACCGACACCGTCAAAGATATGACGCGCGCAATGGCTGCCGAAAATATCCGCATAGCGCACATCCCGCGCAGCAATTATATCGGCGTCGAAATGGTGAATCTGAACCGCCAGATCGTGCGCTTTCAATCGCTGATTACGAATCCGGATTTTGTGAATTCGCGCTATCACATACCTTTGGCGCTGGGCGTGGATATAGGCGGCCGTCCGGTTTATTTCGACTTGGCCAAGATGCCGCATGCTTTGATTGCGGGGCGCACGGGCTCGGGGAAATCCGTATTCGTCCAATCCATAATCATGTCCATCGTTTATCATTTCACGCCCGACAGATGCAAGCTGCTCATCGTTGATCCCAAAGGCGTCGACTTCACGCTGTGGCAGGATATACCACATCTTATCACTCCGGTGGTGGCGGACGCGAATATGGCGGTCAATGCCTTGAAATGGGCGGTGCGCGAGATGGAAGATAGGTACAAGAAACTCAAAGACTTGGGCGCGCAGAATCTGGAGGGGTATAACGAGGCCGTGGCCCGGCTGCGCGCCAATGGCGAGAAATTAATAAAGCAAGTCGCCGTCGGAACCGACCCAGAAACCGGCGCGTTGGAATTCGAGGATCGGGAAGTAGATCTGTCCGACATGCCCTATTTGGTGATAATAATTGATGAGGTTGCGGACTTGATGAGCGTGGCGCGCAAAGAGGTCGAGGCCTGCGTCCAGCGCCTGGCGCAGAAAGCGCGCGCGGCGGGGATGCATATTGTCGCGGCGACGCAGCGGCCGGATACATCCGTCATAACCGGCGTTATAAAAGCGAACTTTCCGACGCGAATTTCTTTCCAGGCGCGGTCGAATATCGATTCTATGACGACCTTGGGCGAAAAGGGCGCGGAGCAATTGCTGCCGTTCGGGGATATGTTGTTCAGCGAGGCGGGCAGGGTCCCCGTGCGCATACATGGCGCTTGGATTGAAAACAAAGAAATCAATAAAGTGGCGGATTTCTTGCGGGCTCAGGGTGCTCCGGAATATATAGACGGCATAGGCGATCCTGACGATGAAAGCTTTGGCAGCGCGGCCGATAGCGCGCTTGCGGGAATACCCGGCATGCCGGTTTCGAAAGACGCGAAGGATGCGGACCTGTATCGGCAGGCTGTCGAATATGTCGTGAAAGATAAAAAGCCGACGATATCTTATATCCAGCGCCGGCTTGGCATCGGATATAACAAGGCCGCGGGACTTATCGAGCGAATGGAGCGCGAGGGAATTGTCAGCGGGCCCGATGCTAATAATAAGAGACATATACTTTGATTACCCCACCGGAAATCACCTGCGCGTAATAGGATGGGGCTCACGTACGTCTTTGTACGCTACGCCCCATCCCATCACGTGCATTTGACCCATTGAATGTGAATGATTTGTTTTTTGTCGCGGCTTTGCCGCGATTTTGTTTTTCATCGCGATAAATTAATTATGAACTCGGTCGGGTCGCTTGTATCTATGGAAGATGCCGCGTCCGATTCACATGTCGGCACGCATGCGCCGTTCATTCGCGTATTTGCCGGAACCGTCTTGCCGTTCACGGTGACAGTCGACTTGGTGTCGCATGGAAATACGGGAATCCCGTCCTCGCTGTATTCCAGATTCGGATCTTTCTTCTCGCATTTCGTTTTGTCCGGGTTAAAGGCCCAGTCTGCCTCCTTGCATTTCCACCGCCAGCAGTCCGCCTGGGTGCCGTTTCTTTGCGCGATCGTTTCCATGGTGGCGTAATCGAAACTTTCCTTTAAGAATCCCGGACAGACAGCCTCGTCGCCATCTACGAATCTGTCATAGCCTTTTTCTCTTTTGCAAACTTGAATATTCGGGAAAGTGCCGAAAATCCTGAAGCCATAGAGCACACCGTCTTTTTTATCATAGTCCACGGCTTTCTTTCCTTGGTCCGCGCCGGCAACACCGCCGATAACTGCACCGGCTGCAACCGCGCTTGCACCGAAGGTAAATACAGCGCCAAGCGCTCCCAATACAGCGGCCGTAATAATCACATCGTTTGCGCCGCGGTGGCTGTTGCAGCAATATATTTTGCTGTTTTCCGGGTCAAGAGCTATGTTTTGCTTAAAACAAGACGCATGGCTGGCAGATGTCGCGGAAAGGAAAAGCAAGGCAATAATGGAGCTTGTAAGAATTTTTGCCATTTCTTGTATTTTAACATAATCAGAATTTTTGGCAAGTGCTTTTGCGGATTTGACGAAAGATTTTGTAAGTTAATCATATTGTTTCCCCATTTGCAAGCGGGAAAATTTAAGTGTATAATTCCCGCATGTCTGTAAAAACATTTATCACAATTAACGATTCCCGGTGGGATAAATACCGGATTGATTTCGCGCATATTGTGAATGTGGCCATGCGCGCCGCGATGGCGAACGACAAGACCGAAGACATAATAAAAAAATCAAACTGGACGATTGCTCCTTGGATGCCCAGCGTAGGTGTGGGCGCGGCGTTCGGGAAGATAAGCCGCGAGGTTTCGATTATTCTTACCGATGACCCGGAAATTCAAAAGCTGAACAAAAAATACCGCGGCAAAGATACGCCGACTAATGTCCTCTCGTTCGAGACCGGCGATGCGGAGCTGATGGGAGATATTTATATCTCGTTTGACTCCGTCAAACGAGAGAGCATAGAGCATAGAGCACAGAGCATAGATAAAAATTTTATAGACCATGCCACCCATCTTATCGTGCATGGAGTTCTGCATTTGCTGGGCTATGATCATTGCGACGACAAGGACGCGCGCACGATGGAGGCGCTGGAAGTCAGGATTCTCGCGCAGCTGGGGATAAAAAAACCGTACGACAATTCGCCTTTGGCGAATTGTCAGAGCGAAGAGCAAAGAGCAAAGAGCAAAGATAAAATAAGTTGGAAAAACTCTATGCTCTATGCTCTATGCTCTATGCTCTGCGGAGCGGTAGCTTCGCTTGGGTTTGCTCCGTTCAATTTATGGTGGGCGACAATACTGGGGATTGGCGGGGCGTATTATCTGGTTACAAAACGATCGGATAAATCTGTGCTTTACTCTATACTCTTCGGCGCGGCGTATGCCGTAGCCAGCTTTTGGTGGGTTTTGAACTCTATATATGTGGTGCCGGAATTGGCTGCCGAGTTCGCGATTTGGACCATCCCGGGGATTATCGGGATTGCAATAGGAGGCGCGCTGGTTTTCTCGCTCCCGTTTTTAGCTCTTCGCCGTCGATGGACGCCGCCGCGGGGTCGGGCGATTTTATTCGCCGCCGCTTGGACGGCGGTGCTGTGGTTGCGAGAATGGTTTCTGACGGGTTTTCCTTGGAATCCTGTTGCCAATATTACCATGCCGTTTCCAGCGCTCAGCAACAGCATGTCTTTATGGGGCGCGCTGGGGCTGACATTTATAATCGTGGGATTTACCGCAAGCATTACTGAATTTTTCATCAGCAGAAAAGCAAAAGGTAATTTTATTAATGCTGGAATATTTGCGTCGTTATCAATTATTGGAATCGGATATGGTTACTGGAATATATTGGGCAGTATTGAATTCTGCAAAGGCAGTTGCAATCGTCCGGTAATCCGAATCGTTCAGCCTGCGCGAAGCGCCGAGCAAAAGGCCACGCACTCGCGCGAGCAAGCGATCGCTAATGCGAATGAAAATATTCAGAAACTGGCGGAGTTGGCGCAGGCGCCGGGGAATCCCGATATAATAGTTTTTCCTGAAACGGTATATCCTTTTGTGATCCGCCAGGAAGGCGATGATTTACCGTTGGCGCGCGAACTAGGGCGGCCCATCATAATCGGCGCGACCAGTTGGCGGGACGGAAGTTTTTATAACTCTATGATTGTCGCGAATGCGGATGGAAAGATTGAAAACATCTATTCGAAATCGCATCTGGTGCCGTTCGGCGAATACCGCCCGCTGGGCGATATTATCCCGACTCCGGGGCAACTGTCGCGTGGCGCGGGCGCCACGCAATTAGCAATTAGCAATGAGCAATTAGCAATTAATTTTGTTCCAGCTATTTGTTATGAGATTATATTTAGTGATTCACTAGTACCGCGTGGGACGAATCCGCAAGCCATAGTGAATCTTACCAATGATACTTGGTTCGGGCGCACGCCCGGAACTTATCAGCATCTTGATATGGCGCGGCGCCAGGCAATAGAGATGGGACTTCCCGTCGTGCGCGCGAACTATTCCGGAATTTCCGCCTTTATCGGCGCGGACGGGCATGTTGTTTCCAGTATACCCATTGGCTTTGCGGGCGCGCTGGACGGCACGGTGGGTGCCGCGCATATGACGCCTTATCGTTATATCGGGCGCGACTGGATGATGGCGATCATACTGGCGTTTTCAATTTTATGTATCGCGATTCTGCGCAGAAAACGGAAGTGAGTTTATTGTTTGTCATAGCTGTGGATTTTTGATATAATTAATGCATAAAAATAACGTCCCTTTTTTCTGGGCGTTTTTTTATTGTTATTTTTCCTTGTTTTCTCTCTCCGCCGCCCGCTCATTTTAAAGGGACGTTTAATGGAGGCAGAAATGGCAAACAAATTAAAGCAAGCCGCGAAAGTCATCGCGCCGAAAACTTATGAAAAATTATCAAAATTAAAAAACAAGAAATTCCCGTCTTACAGCCTGGCGGTCGCGCTGGCATTTGGAATCGCGTTCGGCGTTATCGGGGATAAGATCTTTTCCGCCAAATCAACGAAAAAGCAGAGGGCTTTACTGGAAGAACAAATCAGGCAATTCATAGAATCCCAGCCGAACTATGTAGATTCGCTTGCGAATTTCGAGGCCGCGCACGCGAAACAAATAGAACAAATTCAAAGCAATATAGAATACCAACAAAAATCTGAAAGATGGCATTTAGATGACGCTATGAATACACAGAAATTACAATTGTGGAAATCATTAAGCACAGGCATGCAAAAGAAATTGATAGAATTTGTAAAGCAACACGAGATAGAAATTGGAATATACGATGAGCCATATAAATGGCTTGATGAATATCATTATATTGTGAGCACCGGTCGTGCGGAAGATGTTTTTGGACTGGAAGAAAAAATTTATTTCGCAGATGGCTGGTACGAGACATGGAATGGTATTCCCGTAGATTCTATGACCGGCAAAGAGTTGCTTTCGTATCAAAGAGCTAACCCATTAGATAAAGACTTTAAAGCATTAAGTGGTATGCAAATAGCGAAAAAAAAGGGCAGGGAAATAAAAGAACTTGAAGACAAACGCGATTCATGGAACACCGCAGCGAAAACCGTAACGAGTGATTTACAATTAAAGTTGCAAAAGCAGGAAGAAAAAAATCGCCGTTATGTTGATAGCGTGTACTTAAGCAAGAACCTGGTGCGGAAGAAATAGATATTATGCCGATAAAGGCACCCCACCCAAGAACTTCTAACTCGCATTCGCTCGTAAGAAGTTCTATCCCGCTCCACGAGGGGGGCAGGAAAAAATAATGCCGATTCGGGGTTAAGCGAATCACAAAGCAGAGCTTTACCTCTCCCAAGAATTGGGAGAGGAAAGAGTTGGCTTACGAGCGTAGCGAGTTAGCAACTCTTGGAGATGGTTGAAACATTGCGTTTAACCCTCTCCAAGATTTCATAATCGGCATAGCCGATAACGAAATCTTTCCTCCCCCGACTTCATCGGGGGAGGTAGGTCTTACTCGCCTTCGGGCAGATATTTCACGAAATCGGAAATATTCGACTGCGTCGCTGAAAGAATCTTCGCGATGCTTTGCGTCGACGGCCAGCGAGGCTGGCCTTCGCGGCTCCATCGCTTGCTTTTGTTGAAAGTTGTCGCGTCCAGACCGCTGTTCTTTGCAAGTCCGGAACATGAAAGATGTCTTTCGGCTGCGAATCGCTCTATGGCGGACCATATGCTGTTATGGGTCATGTTCTCTCTCCTTTTGCGCAAGACGCTGATATCCGGGCTTTATCGCATAAAGCCTGAGGTAACAACATCAATCCTTTATTCCTAGGACTGCTTTCTAATGATAGTTGAGGATTGGAATAAATTCAATCAGATTTTATAGGAGCGTTTTCTTAAGATATATTTCCCAGTATCCAAACGCGCACCGCGCTGGAAAGGTTCGTTTTGCCGCCTCGCTCCGCGTCTATCTCGCGAATAATTTGGGCTACAGATTTCTTTTGCTGTGCTGCGATTCGCTGCAGCTCTTCTATAAATTCGTTTTCCAATGAAACCGATGTCAGATGCCCGGAAATGTTTATAGATAGTTTTTTCATTCAGCCCTCTCCAAGAGTTGCTAATCGGCACCCACCCACCGAAATCTATGATTTCGGTGGGGCCCGGGGTCGCCGATAAGCCAACTCTTTCCTCCCCCATTCTTTGGGGGAGGTGACAGTTATATTTTGCCTATGGCAAGGCAATCGTTCATCGCTTTATAAATATCTTCGTATTGCCGCATCGGCGTCAAGGTCATGTTATTCAGCATAAAGCAATTCCCGAACGCATCGAACGCGAACCAGAACAAACTGTTGCGCCCGAACACCGCCCGGCCCCGCATATGCGCCAATCCCCCGATGTCGCGATTCACCTGCAATATTCCCGGAATGAAATATACGGATTGCTTGCCGCGCGTAATTTCCTCTAATCCGAAAATATGCGCATCCCCCAGATACATTCCTCCGGCGGCGGTTTTATAAAAGTCTATGAAGGCCATCGGAATCATCGCGGCCTGCATTTGCTGCAGCGCGTTCTGCACCGGCGCGATTTGCGCGTCCTTTACCGTCGGCAATGCTGTTGCCCCTGCGGATTTCGTCCAAGATAAAAATTCGTCTTTAGTCATTTTTTATTTACGATTTACGAATTACGAATTACGATTTTACTCCCAACAAATCGTAAATCTTAAATCGTAAATTTTCTATTCCATTCCTCTGTCTGCCGCGATTTGCGCCGCCATCTGCGATAAGCGGTCCGAGGTCGCGTTTCCGCCGTCTCCGCCGCCCGTAGTATGCGCCGGGATATAAATCTTTCTTGCGGGGTTGGGCAGCCACAGAGTCGCCGCGTTTGCCTGCTCTATGATAAACCTATCCAAATTTATCGCGTGCGGGAAAGTCTTGCATGCGAACATGTTATCGATTTCCAGCTTTCCTCCTAATGTAAGCGGCACGCGCAGGCGCAGAGACATATTCTCAGGGAGAGCTTGCCCCATTATCAGCGCCATGAATTCTTCCCGCGACAGGTTTAGGAACGATAAGTCTTCTATGGAATCCGAAAGGCTTTTCATGAACTCCCGACGCAGAGCTTTATATTTTGCAAACCAATCGATTGCTACCGGATGCGGCTTTGCCGCGACTTCCATCACGGGCATATCGTCCATAAAAAGATCTGTCAGCCGTTTTTGGGCTGACGTCTGATTGTGTTGCATAGTGCTCGCTTCGCTCGCCGTGAAAGTGAATGTGAAAGTGTTTTTACATTCACTTGCACTTTCACATGCACATTCACGTCTTGTTAAAGTAGTTCGCCACTGTGTCTATGTATTCCGAATAAGCGTTGAAGTCTTCCTGTTCCTCGCTTTTTATTTCCCGGTTCTTATAGTTCTTCATGAATTCCTGCAGCGCGCCCATACTGTCGAATACATCCACGCCGAATGCTTCCCATATGCGTGACATTGACGCGCGGTTTATTATATTTGCATCATTCATAACGACGAACGGCTTTACTGTTATCTGTATTTCCGAATCCAAAGTTTCCGAAAACAGCGCGCGGATTTTCTCGGCCGCACCGGATACTTTCCATACGGGGCTGGTGAAATCGCGCCCGCCGAAAGTCCATTTGGATTCGCCGCCTTCATTCGCCGTGATTTCGCCGCCATGCGGATCCGCGATTCCCATATACAGAACTTCGTCCGAGCCTATTGCCCACAGGTTCAGCTTAAGCCCTCCGACCTTTGGGGGTTGCTTTGCTATATATCCCGCTGCTTTGAATATTTCTTCCAGCTTTTCTTGTCCGCCGCTCAGCTCTGCAACTTGTTCCGGAATGGCTTTCATCGGCGCCGCGCTTGGGGCCGGCGCCGGCTTTCTTTGCGCTGCAAGCGGGCTGATGATTCGCGGAGGGCGGGGCAGGGGCTGCGGCGTCGCCAGAGGCGAATAGCTTGGGTCCGGCGCCGTCGGCTGCAGTTGCTCTGGAAGTTTTCCGGCAGGCCCGTCCCCGCTGTGCGGGGCCGAGGCAGGCGCGCGCAGATTAATTTTCCGCAAACGAGGCCGGCTTATAAAATAAAGCCCAACGATTGTTGCCGCCGCAAATCCGGCCATAGAGATATAAAACAAAGGCATTACTCCGCCGGGCGTCAATTGCGCTGTGGCCAGGAAATGCCAATGAGAGGAGGAAAAGATATTAAAGCCGAAACGGATATCGAACCAAAAGCTTGCAAACAGCACCATAGCGGCAAGCCATAACGTATCAAGCAAAATAATTTCATAGCGCTTTTTCATCAAAATTCAATTTCAGGTTTATTATATATTAAAGTGTGCTAAAATAGCAATATGATAGATTTCAGTAAAACCATCGAAGAGATAAAAGGCCGCATAGCACTTAGCTGCCCCGAAGGATTGGATGCGCGCGCTCTTATTTTCGCGGCCGACAAGGCCGCCCGGGCGCGAGTTCGCAGCGTTTCCTGTTCGCCCGAATCCGTGAATATGCTTTGGACTTGGCTGGAAAAAGCGGGAATAAAAATTTTCGCCCGGGTTTATGCGAGGGATACAGACGCGCAAAAAATAGCCGCCGGATTGCACGGGGCTTTCAAAAAGGGCGCTGCCGGGGCGCAATTAATCGTGCATCCGGGTATGTTGGACAAGCTGGCGACGTCTCTGGCTCCGGTCGCGGCGGACCTGTTCTTTGGTCGCGATCTGATTTTAACCGTGGATTTGATTGATGTTCAGCCCTGCGATTGGGAAGGGATATTTCATAATATGAAAATGCTGGACGCCGCGGGACTTGGCGTATTGGTAAGCAAAGGCGAGAACGCCGCCGGCGCGATTTACGGAATGCTGGATTCTTTCGACCCCGGGTTCAGCGGAGCGCTGCAGATAATATCAAAAGATTCGGATCTTCAGGCGATAGAAGATACCTGGCGCCTGATGCAAAAGATATGCCCGGATATTTTAAAGGATGTGATGTTTTTCCTTCCGGAGGAGATGTGAAAAACAAAAAGGGGGCTTCGGCCCCCTTTTTGTTTTTCAGAATTCTTTCTTGTCCTGCTCTTCTTTTTCCTCGGTGGTCATTGTCGCAAGCGGCTGCGCCAGCATGCGCTTCAGCCCGATTTCTTCGTTTGAAATCACGCTGTATCCAAAGGTGCCTTTCTCCAGCCTTTCCAATGCCCTGTCGATCATCGCCAGAAGGTTCTTGTCCCGCTCCAGCATTTTCTGAGTGGTGTCCGCCTGCTGCGTGGATGAAGAATTGTCCCCTTCGTCGTTCGCCCCGTCCATGGAGTCTATATTTATATTAGAGGACATTTCGGACATTCCGTTTTCTATGCTTGCCAAAACTTCGGTCCGCTGAGCGTTCAACAGATTATAAAAATAAGCCCTTTGTTCGTCCGACATATATTTCTCGGTCTTTTTCGGAACAAATTTCGGATCCAATTGAATCGTTTTGTAATTCTTTGGCATTATGACCCCCTTAATTGCTTTATCCAGTCTTCAATAGTGTCTTCGTCCATGAGTCCGGTCCGGGTTTCGATCAATTTGCCGTCCTGAAACGCCAGCACCGCCGGAATAGACCTTATTCCATGTTTTGCGGGAGTGATTCGATTAATCTCGTCCACTTCGAACTTGCAAAACTTTACGGATGGGTTCCGGCCCGCTGCCGTTTCGAATATAGGGCCGAACATACGGCAGGGGCCGCACCACGAAGCCCAGAAATCAACCAAAACCAGACCGGTCTTTGTCAATTCCGCAAAATTTGCGTCATTTGCATGTTCTATTGCCATATTTTCCTCCCTATTTGATTATTCGCGGAAGTATATTATAATAAGTAAGTAAAGCAAGAGAAATCGAATGTTGCCAAATAAGAAAGAAGTCTTATATTTAGATGCGGCCGCCAGCGCTTTAAAACCACAGTCCGTAATAGACGCCCAGCTTGATTTTCTGCAGAATCATTATGCGAATTCGGGGCGCGGAGTATGCGAGCGTGCGGATTACGCCGACCGCATGGTTGCGACCGCGCGCTTGGCGGTTGCCAAATTTATCAGCGCTGGTCCGGAACAAATAATATTTACAAGCGGCGCGACCGACGGGCTTAATAGAATCGCCAATATGTTGCCCCCAAAATCAGTCGTCGCGGTTTCCGATCTGGATCATCACTCCGCACGGCTTCCGATGCAAGAAAAGCATAAAACCGTATTATGCGAATTGGATAAAGACTTTGATTATAAGTCCGTTCCGGAATGCGACGCGGCTGTTATTACGGCCATGTCTAATGTATTGGGCGTTCCGCAGAAGATTATAAAGGATAAAAAGCGAATCACGATTATAGATGCCGCGCAGCTTGTCGCGCATGAAAAGATTAATGTGGCGGAAATGGCCCCAGATGCGCTGGTTTTTTCCGGACACAAGATTGGCGCCGATACGGGGCTGGGCATCTTATATTTAAAGGAGCCTGACCGCTGGCAGACCGACAAGTTCGGCGGCGGGCAATTCAAAGCGACCGGTCCCTCGCGGTTCGAAGCGGGAACTTTACCGCTAACGCAGCTGGCAGGTTTGCCAGCTGCGTTAGCGGAGAGCATAGAGCATAGAGCACAGAGCATAGATAAGATAAATTATTTGCGCGGAGAATTGGAGAAGATCGATAGAATTAAATTTATATCGCCGGCGGGTGCGGCGTTGCTGACCTTTATTGTTGATGGAATGCATGCTTATGATTTCGGTGCCATGATGGGCGCGCATGGGGTTTGCCTGCGCGTCGGAAACATGTGCGCGTCCTGGCTGCACCAACGGCTGGGGCTGGACTCCACTATACGAATTTCCGCAGGGCCTTGGAACACCGTCGAAGAGATGGATCAGGTCGCGCAGATAATAAAGAAAGTTATAAAGTGATTGATAAAGAACAGATTATTGCCGCAATAAAGACCGTGTTCGACCCGGAGATTCCCGTCAATGTCTGGGACTTGGGCCTGGTTTACGATATTAAAGTCCGGCAGTCGAAAGTTCGGATTAAAATGACTATGACTTCGCCGACTTGCCCTATGTCCGAAGAAATCATGCAGATGGTGCGCATTGCAGTGTCCGCGATACCCGGGATAAACGGCGTGGATATAAAGCTTGTGTGGGACCCGCCTTGGGATATTTCCCGCTTGTCCGAAACCGCGCGGCTGGAGTTGGATTTAACGGAAGAGGGCTGGTGATGAATTATTCCGAAATAAAAAAACTTTTGATGCGGATTGAAGACCCGGCCCTCCGGCTGGAATTCGTTATGGATTTGGGAAAGCAGCTTGCTTCGACACCAAAGGAAGCCCTATGCGCGGAAATTTCCGGCTGCGCGTCCCGCGTACAGATTTGTCGGCACGGCGACATATTTTACGGCAGCGCGGATTCCGCGCTTGTTCGCGGAATTATCACGATCATTCTGGCGATGGCGAACGATGGAGTTTCTGATTTGCGCGGCGAGTTTAATTCGCTGAATCTTAATCTGGGCGCGGGACGGCTGAACGGAGTGGAATCGGTGATAAGTTTTTTGGAAAGTATGGTATAATTCAAAAATTGTATAGGTGGAAAGCGGATGAAAGATGATGAAAAGATTTTCGGATGGGGCGTTGGGCTGTTGGCTGCTATGTTCGTTATCGGGGCCAGCCTGCAGGTGTGCTATCGCGCGCAGAGCAGAGCGATCGCGCGGGCGAACGCCGGCATAGTCCGCACTCAGCAGGAAACGGCCGAGGCTCAGGCGCGGCTGGCGGGACTGGTCCGGCCCGAAGTCTTGCGCAGCGTCGTCGCCGAAATGTATCCGCGGTTCGAATCAATCGGATTCAAGAAAAACATAAATGCAATGGAGATACCATTAGTCGCTAGTAACTAGTCGCTAGTAGCTAGTAACAATATGATTGTTGTCCATTATAATGGACATTTCTATTTGTTGCATATGGCTACTAGCGACTAGTTACTAGCGACTAACGACTAAAAAAATGTTCGAAGTGGGGCGCGATATTTTACAAAGCAGGGGGTGCGGCGGCGTCGGCGCGACGACGGCGGACGCAGGTCTTCGGCTGCGCTTTGTTTATTCCGTTTTCACTATAGTGTTCGTTGTTTTTATAGCCTGGACTCTGAAATTGGGGATTCAGGGCACCAGCCGCACCCGCATAGGGGTGGGGCAGAATTCTTGGGAGTACGCGCGCGCCGACATTTTGGATCGCAATGGCGAGATTCTGGCAAAGAACATAATCAGCGGCCATATCGCCCTGCGTCCGGGCAAGGTTCAGGACTTCGATTACGCCGCGGCGTCCATTCATGACATATTGCCGGAATATTCGGTGCAGCAGGCTTTGGCGCTTATACGTTCCGGCAAGAAATTCATATACTTGAAAAAGTTCGCGAGCGAGTCGCAGCGCGCCATGGTCAAGGCCGCGCGCATAGAGGGCCTTGGCATAGAAGAGACCGAATGGCGCAAGTACCCGAAAAGGCGCCTGACCGCGCATGTGGTGGGCTTTATCGGCACGGACGGTCATGGCTTGGAAGGCGTGGAGCAATCGCGCGACCTATATTTGCGCGAGAACAAAAGCCCGCTGGTTTTGTCCATCGACGCGCGGATTCAGACGGTGTTTTATCGCGAGCTGTCGAGCGCCATGCAAAAATTCGGCGCGCACGCGGCAATGGGCATGCTGATGAACTCCCGCACCGGCGAGATGATAGCGATGGTGTCATTGCCGGACTTTGATCCCGAAGACCGCGAATCCGATTCGATGCAGAGCCGCATGTTCTATCCCATCCGCGGCGTTTTCGAGCTGGGGTCCATCTTCAAAGTCTTCAACACTGCCATGGCGATGGAGACGGGAATAGGGCTGGACAAGCAGTATTATATAAAAGAGCCTTATAAGATTATGGATAGCCGCGGCCGTCAGCTTGCTCCGCCGATACGCGACGTACCCAGCTTCAAGCCTCCGCGCCCTCATTTGAACGTCGCCGAGATTCTGCTTCATTCCTGCAACGTGGGATCAGTGCAGATCGCGCTGGATATGCCCCAAAATACTCAGCGGGAATTTTTTGAAAGGCTGAATATGGACAGGCCGCTGGATCTGGAATTCGGCCGGACGGAAAAGCCCCTGATGCCGCAGAAGTGGGGCCCGGTTGAACGCGCCACGGTCTCGTTCGGCCATGGCATAGCCGTGACGCCCATGCATCTGCTGCTGGGTATAAATTCGGTCGTGAACGGATTTTATGTAGAGCCCACGATTATAAAGCGCCCCATCGGCGAAATGTCGGGAGCGCGAGTCGTATCGCCCGCCATATCGGACGCCGTACGAAAAATATTGTTCAAGATTGCGGAAACCACGGGAGGGCGCAGCGCGCGCGTCGCAGGCATCAATATCGGGGGCAAGACCGCCACGGCTGAAAAGCGCGTGAATGGAAAAATAGACACCAAAAAAAACCTGACCAGCTTTACCGCCGTATTTCCGATAGAATCCCCGCAATATATCATGATGGTGTTGCTGGACGAGCCGAAGGGGACCGAGGAAACTCATGGCTGGCGCACGGCCGCTTGGAATTCGGCCCCGACTGCGGGTGCCATAATGGACGGCATCATGCCGCTCCTCTTTCAATAATTTACCTGTCCGAAACCGCATTGCGGGGGATTTTGACCCCTCATGTATTATTTATACACTACGGGGTCAAAATCCCCCGCAAGCCGGCCTAACATAGAGAAACAATCTAATTTTTTGTCGCGCGTTCAGCGCGATTTTGTTTTTAATTAGCAATATGTGATTTTTTGTTTTATAATTGTTTCGATAATAAAAAAAAGATATGTGTAATGAAGACAATAGTGGAAAAGTCCATGCTGGGGAAGGCATGGGTACTGGCTGGTGGCAATCAAGAGTTAGACTTGCTTAACCAAATTTTGTGCTCGCGTGGCATTACCGATTCGGAAGATATCCGCAAATTCCTGAACCCTGTTGTAAAAGAACTGATGCCCGACCCTTTCGTGCTGAAAGATATGGATACTGCCGCGCGGATTGCCGCGGACGCAATAATCGCGGGGAAAAAGATAGCCGTGTTCGGCGACTATGACGTCGACGGAATCACCAGCACCGCAATTGTCGTGAAATACCTGCGCGCGGCCGGCGCGGCCGTCATGTGGCACTTGCCCGACCGCGAGGTCGAGGGCTATGGCTTGAATCTGGAAGCCGTGGAGGACTTCGCAAAGCAGGGCGCGGGCTTGCTGATTACCGTGGATTGCGGAATCAGCGGCGCCAATGAGATCCGCCGCGCGAAAGAATTGGGGATGCAGGTCATAGTAACCGACCATCATAACCCCGACCGCGCGCTGCCGGGTGCCGACGCGATCGTGAACCCAAAGCGCGCGGACGACGCGTCGGATTTGAATTATCTGGCCGGCGTCGGCGTCGCGTTTATGTTCTTGGTCGCGTTGAATCGCGCTCTGCGGGACGCCAAACATGAAATGCAAGAAGTGAATCTTCTTGATTACCTTGACCTTGTCGCGCTGGGTACTATCTGCGACACGATGCCTCTTATCGGGTTAAACCGCGCGTTCGTCGCGACGGGGCTGAAAGTTCTTGATTTGCGCCAGAATGTGGGGCTTGCCGCGCTGATGGAAATCGCCGGCGTAAAAAAATCTTCCGTTTATGCCGCGGGCTTTGCGATCGGGCCGCGTCTGAATGCCGCGGGACGCCTTGATTCCGCCTTGCCCGCTTTGGACCTTTTGCTGACCGATAATATTTTGATAGCGCGCGATTTGGCGCAAAAGCTGGACAAGATGAATACCGAACGCATGGAGATTCAGCAGCAGATAATGATCGCCGCTGTGGACCTCGCCGACCGCTGCTGCGCGTCCGGAAAATGCAGCCTGATGCTGTGCGGCGAAAATTGGCACGGCGGCGTCATGGGCATAATCGCCGGGCGTCTTAAAGACAAATACAATATGCCGACCTTGGTCGCGACACGGTCCGACGGAGTGATAAACGGCAGCGGCCGGTCTGTCGCCGGAGTGGATTTGGGACGAATAATTCACGAGGCCTTGGCGGCTGGAATCCTGGCCGAGGGCGGCGGGCATGCCGCGGCCGCGGGCTTTACGTTACGTGCGGAAAACGAGGACGCGTTCTGCGAATTCTTGGAAAATTCGGTAATGGAACAGCTTGGCGGAATCGCGCCGAAGTCAGAAATAGTTGCGGATGCGGAGCTGGATGCGAGTGCGGCCAACATGGACCTGGTGCGCGAATTGTCGGCGCTGGGTCCGTTTGGGCAAGGCAATCCGGAGCCGCAGTTGATTCTGAACGGCGGGACGTTTGTCTGGGCGGGAGTTATGGGCAACGGGTCGCACTTGCGCGGCAACATCCGCACCAGTGCGGGCAACCTTTTGCCGTTCGCGGGCTTTAACTTGACCGCGACGCCAATCGGCGAATTTTTGCTGGACGAAGCGAATATAAATCGTAAAATGAAGCTGTTGGGAAGACTGAAAGAAAACGAATACAACGGTCGCATCAGCGCTCAATTTATTTTAGAGGATATTGCGGTTTAATGAATAGTGTATAGTGAATAATGAATAATGTTTGGTATTTATAAAACTAAGAGGCAACGAATATGAAAATAAAATTAAAACTTTTTCAGATATTAGCGATTAGTTTTTCACTATTCACTATACACTATTCAATATACACTAGCGAAGCGAACGCAGCGGTGGATGATGCGCTGGTGAAAAAAGCCGAGACTTATCTGAACTCAATTACCGGATTGGCGGGCGAGTTTTCGCAGGTGTCGAGCGGAAAGACCGATAGCGGGACTTTCGCGATGCTGCGTCCCGGGCGCGTAAGGCTGGACTATAAAAAGGCCCCCGTGCAATTAATCTCCGACGGCAAGGATTTGTATTTCTTTGATAAATCATTGGATCAGATCACAACCGTGCCGCTGACAAGCACTCCCGCGGGAATTCTTGTGCGCAAGAATATAGATTTAAGAACGGCGGATATCGTTGTAACCGAAACTGACGCCGGAAAGGATACTTTTTCGCTGAAGATGCATATCAAGGGCAGCGAGGGGCTTGGCAATATGAATGTGGTTTTCGATAACTCGCCTGTGCGGTTGAACTCTTGGACTGTGCTTGATGCGACCGGCGTGAAGACCGATGTGAAATTCTTGGGGCTGAAGACCAAGACGGATTTCGCGAAAAATTATTTCCAGATTCAGAGGCACAAAACGGTGACCACCTCCGGCGGCGATAGCTATTATGAATGATTTTTTAAAGAAGAATATTGATCTGTTTGTCGGGCCGGTTTTATTTTCGCTCGCATATGTCGCAATGAACGCAACCGGCATCGCACATACGTCGGTTTGGGAATATTTGTCCGTTTTGTTTGGAATAATATCCATAATGCTATTGAAGCGCGAGTGGCCCGCCGGATATATTGCCATGCTTACATCGAATATATTTTCCATAATATATTTCCTGAAAATCGGCTTGTTTGGGCAAACTGTGTCAGGTATTGTTTTCGCAATTATTGCCGTGGTCAGTTTTTATTTCTGGATACGGCCGGATAAAAAAACAAGAAAGGTTATTCAGCCATCTTTCGCGAGACCAATTTGGTGGGCGTTTGTTATACTGATGAGTTTAGTAATAATAATTTGGCGATACAATGCTGGAGCAATCGGCATTCTGGATTGGATGTTGGTATTTTTCGGCTTATTTGGCTTTATTTCTATGATAAGAAAAAAAACGGATGCTTGGGTTTTGTGGCTTTCCGGGGATCTTGGCAGTTTAGTATTGTTTTGGATGACAGGCTCTTATCTGTTTTTCTTGCGGTCATTTATATATATTTACAATAATTCGTCCGCATATATTGATTGGCGCAAAAAATCGTCAGTTAAAATAGATTAAATGAAAAATCTGAACCGGAATTTTTTAATTTGCCTTTTGCTGTGCATGCACGCTGGCGCGGGGTTGGGGAATTCGGCGCCCGAAAAAGTCTGCGATATTTCGGGAATTGAAAAAGACGCTCCTATACTTTGCGGCGTGGCGCAGCAGGGCGGAATGATTTACGGCCAGGCCGATGATTGGGATGTTTTTGCAGGCGACGCAAGAATCTCCAATGACGGGGTTTTCGTAATCGGTTTGGGGCGCGATGCTTCGGATACCTTGAAGCTAAAATTCTGCAAGAATAAAAATTGCCAGACTTATGCTTATCCGATCATGCAAAGAAAATATCAAGAACAGAAAGTCAATGTTCCCGACAAGTTCGTAAAATATCCGCCTGAGATAGAAAAACGGACCGAGCGTGAGGCGGCGGCCGTAAAAGCCGCCCGCGCCGGCGCGGGCAAAGACGCCATGCTTTATTTTATGGAATTTTCGCTGCCGGAAAATTTAAAGAAGTTTGAGATATCCGGGATTTACGGCTCGCGCCGCGTATTCAACGGCGAACCGAAATCGCCTCATAACGGGCTTGATTTCGCTGCGCCTGCGGGAACGCCGGTGTACTCGATTGCGAGCGGTTCGGTGATTTTAGCTGAAGAGCATTACATGAACGGCAATATAGTTCTAGTCTCGCACGGGCATGGCGTTGTGTCGGCTTATTTGCATTTGTCGGAAATAAGTGCAAAAGTTGGCGACAAGGTTGATATCGCGAAAATAATTGGTAAAGTGGGCAATACGGGACGCGCGTCAGGCGCTCACCTGCACCTGGGGCTGTATCACAATCAGACGGCAATCGACCCGGGTCTGTTTATAAAAAAGTAAGAAAATGTTTGGGCGGCGCCGCGCCGCGGTATTATAGTTTGTATTGGAGAAGATTTGAATGTTCGGTATTAGTTTGGCGGAATTTTTAGTGATAGCGGTCGTGGCCATGGCGGTGATACCGGCAAAGAACTGGCCCGAGGTTTTTCGTGCGCTTGCAAAGCTGGTCAAAGTCATCCGCGAACTGATTTGGAAAATCACCGATGCGACCGAGCAGATAAAAGATCAGGTAGAGCGCGAATTGCCCATAGACGAAATCGTAAAGAAAACGACCGACGATGTAATGTCCGCATTTGCGACGCCGGCAAAAAGCAAGAAACCAAAAAAAAGGGTTAAAAAATGAGCGAAGCGAAAATGACGCTTCTTCAGCATTTCGTGGAACTGCGCCGGCGGTTGATTTGGTGCCTTGTCTGGTTTTGCGCCGCGTTCGGTTTGGGATGGTTCCTGGCGCCTTATATTCAAGAGTTTCTGACAAGGCCGCTGCTTTCCGTTTGGAGCGATGGTGGCAAGATGCTTTATACGAATGTCACCGACGGGCTGTTCATACAATTCTCGCTTGCGACATTATTCGCCATATTCGCGACAGTCCCCGTATTGCTTTGGCATATTTGGGCGTTCGTCGCGCCCGGATTACATAAGCCGGAAAAGCAGCTTGTCGCGCCGATACTTATCCTGTCGCCCGTTTTATTCCTTTTGGGCGCGGCGTTCGCTTATTATTTTATGTTTCCGGTAGTATTCGGATTTTTCGTAGAAATGAACGAAGCTGCGCCCGTGCCCGCGACTTTCCTGCCGGTTGCCGGCAGCTATTTGTCTTTCGTGGTCGGCCTGTTGAAGATATTCGGATTGGCGTTTCAACTGCCGCTGGTTCTGGTGTTGCTGAACAGAATAGGCATACTGTCCAGAGCGGCGGTAGTCAAGTCCCGCCGGTATGCCATAGTCGGTTTTTTCATCGTCGGCGCTATATTGACCCCGCCGGATATTGTTTTGCAGATTATGCTTGCGCTGCCGCTTTGGGCTTTGTTCGAAATCGCCGTGCTGTTCATGAAGAAAGAGCACAGAGCACAGAGCATAGAGCACAGATAACGCCGCTTTGCGGCGTTTATTTATTACTCGATTTATGATATAATTCCAACAGTATGAAAGAAATCTATGCTCTGTGCTCTATGCTCTGTGCCTTATGCGCCCTTGGCGCATGTGACTTGCACGAGAGAATTGCCGGCGGCGAGTCTTATTCGCAACCAGTTCCGGTTGAAAACAAAGCCTTTGAATACGGCAATAGCATCAGCACGGACGAGTATATTCAGATAGAGGCTGGGGATGATTATATCCAACGTTCTAGTAAAAACGATTATGTGATGCCCGTACAGGTGCAAGCAAAGCCGGAGCCCAAAGTTGCGGCGCCCGAACTGAAACCCGAACCAAAGCCCGAACCCAAACCGGAACCCGTACCTGCACCCGCAGCTGCGCCGCCGCCCGAGCCTGACGATGTCTTGCTGGTTCCGGCTCGCGCCGCAAAGAACGACGCGAAGCCAGAAATCGTCGCGCCCGCAAACGGCGATATAATTGTCGCAAAAGGCGACACCGTTTATTCCCTCTCGAAAAAGCACGATGTCCCCCTGCGCGATTTTGTCGACGCGAACGCATTGGCCGCGCCTTATGCGATTTCGGTCGGCCAGAAATTAAAGCTGCCGAGCGCGCGCATGCATACCATAGTTGCCGGCGACACTCTGTATTCCATCAGCCGCGCGTATTCGGTGGATTTGAACTCTCTGGCGACGGAAAATAATTTATCCGCGCCTTATGCGCTGAATGTGGGGCAAAAGCTTCGCTTGCCCGCGAAGATTGTCGCAACCTCCGATGCCGCGTCGCCCGCGCAAAGCGCCAAACAGAACGAGGATGCTTTGAGGGAACTTGAAAAACTGAACGCCGAGAATAAGAAGATAGAGGCGGATAAACAAAAACTGGAAGCCGAAAAGAAAAAAATAGAAGAAGAGAAGAAGAAGGCCGAGGAAGCCGCCAAGAAAGCTGAAACCGAAAAACAGCAAAAGGAAGCGGCAAAGAAGAAAGAGGAAGCGGAAAAGAAAAGGATCGATGCAGAAAAACAAAAGCAGGAGTTGGAACAGCGGCAGAGAAGAAACGCCGCAAAAATAGTCGAAGAGAAAAAGAAAATATCCAGCGCGCCGACAAAACCCTTGCCCGCGGTTGCCGCCAAAGCGCAGATGAAATTCGCCTGGCCGGTGCGCGGCAAGATCTTATCCGACTTTGGATACAAGGCGAACGGCCTTTATAACGACGGGATAAATATAGGCGCTGCCATCGGCACCGTCGTCAAGGCGTCCGAAGCGGGCGTCGTGGCTTATGCCGGGAACGAGCTGAAAGGAATGGGAAACCTGGTCATCGTTCAGCATGCCAACGGTTGGATGACGGTTTACGCTCACCTTGACATCATGCATGTGCAGCGCGGCGCGAAAGTAGCCATCGGCGAAAGAATCGGAACTGTCGGAAACACGGGGAAGGTTGTCGAGCCGCAATTGCACTTTGAAATCCGCAAAGGCACGAAGGCGTATAATCCTCAGAAAGAGCTGAAGTGATCGTTATCCGTTATTCGTGAATCGTAGGGGCGAAAACATGTTCCGCTCTTACAATGTCCATTATAATGTACATTCTATTTTATCATTGCCGTTCTAGTATACTAGAACGGCAATGATTTTTGCTAAGCCATCCATTAACGATTCGTAATTCGGGATTCATGAATAACGAATAACGAATAACGAATAACGGATAACGGATAACGGATAACGGATAATAGGTATACAAACCTACTGAATATTATAAATAATAGTATAAAATTCCTGGCACGAGAGAATAACAATGAGCAAGTGCCCGGAAATTACCGTCATTATGCCTGTCTATAATGTAGAAAAATACCTGCGGGCTTCCCTTGACTCCGTTTTGGGCCAGTCGTTCAAAGATTTCAAACTCATCTGCATAAACGACGCCGGCACCGACGGCAGTTGGGACATAGCTCGCGAATACGCCGCTGCGGATGCACGCATCAAGCTGATGGAGCATGAAAAAAACGAAGGCATAAGCGCCACGCGCAACACAGGCCTGGGCGTGGTTTCCGGCGGTTACGTCATGTTTGTGGATTCCGACGATACCATTCATCCGCAAGTGTTGGAGATAGCCCTTTATTTCGCCAAAAAGCATAATGCCGACATAGTCGGATGGCGTATGAAATATCTGTGGGAGCCCGGTGACAAAATCAGCGTTGTCGCATATGATAATTTCGACGATATACCGATAGAGCTGACGGACAATCCGGTTTGGAAGTGGGGGCAGGGCTCGCTCAACAGCAGTTGCAACAAGCTGTGGCGGCGCAGCGTTATCGGCCATGCCAGGTTCATACCCGGCATAAGATACGAGGACAGCCCGTTCGTGCTGGAGATATTATATAAAAATCCCAAGACCGTGATTCTGAACGCTCCGCTTTATAATTACGTCTGCTATAACAGCGCGTCGTTCACGCGCGAGCGATTTTGCGAGAAAAACTTTTCCGATTACAACAAAGTCTTCCGAGCCATATACGACGTATGGAAGGACGCGCCGGGAACCGAAACGCGCTTTATAACCGACCACTTGTTCAAAGAGTCCAAGAATTTCCTGCGCGCCATACGCCGCCGGAAATATCCCGAATCCATCAAGCGCGCGTTTGCGAACATGATCGCGGATATAGACGGCGTCGGATGGCTGAAGATGCCCAAGGACTTGCACAAGCTTGATAAGATAAAACACCTTATCAGGCTGAAATATTACATCAGAAAATATGCGGACAGGAGGGAATGAATGGCACCTGAAATCTCTATAATAATGCCCGCTTATAATACGGGGAAATATATATCCGAGGCCATAGAAAGCGTCATAGATCAGACTTTTCAAGACTGGGAGCTGATAATAATAAACGACGGCAGCCCGGATGACGCATTGGAAATTGCAAAACGATACGCCGCGCGCGATCCCCGTATAAAAGTAATAAGCCAGCTGAATTCCGGAGTTATAACGGCGCGAAATAACGGCATCAAGGCGTCACGCGGCAAGTATATTTTCCCCCTTGATTCCGACGATAAAATAGCGCGGAGATGTTTGGAAAGGCTTTATGAGATAATAACGTCCTGTGATTATGCCGTTGTATGTCCGGGCGGCCGCTTTTTCGGAGAGAAGTCGGGAAGCTTTGATTTCCCCGCGCCCACGCGCAAAAACATGTACGGCGGCAGGAACGGAATCCATAACTCTTCTATTTACGAGAGGAAGTATTGGGAAAAATACGGCGGGTACGATGTCGCCTTTAACAAAGGGTTCGAGGACTTCGATTTCTGGCTGAACTTTTTGGACGACGGAAAGAAAGCGATTCGAATCCCGGACGAATTGTTCTTTTACAGAATCAAGCCGCGGGATGAATCGCGCAACACCCAATGCATAGAAAGCGCCAATAAGCCGCTTTGGGCCGCGCTGCATCGCAAGCATTGGCGTATGAGGCTGTATAAAATACTGAGGAAATTAAAGGTGTTAAAAAAATGAAAGTATCCGCGCTTGTGCCGATTTACAATACCGATCCGCAGCATCTGCGCGAGATGTTGGAAAGCATCCTGAATCAGACTCTCGGGGATTTCGAGCTTATCATTCTGAACGATTCCCCCGACAACAAGGAACTGAAAAATATAGTGGAGTCCTATGACGATCCGCGCGTCAGATATTACCAGAACGAGCGGAACATGGGAATATCCGCTTCGCGCAACAGGCTGCTTGCCCTGGCGCGCGGAGAATATCTGGCGGTTTGCGACCATGACGACATCTCGATGCCGGGCAGATTCGCCAAACAAGCCGAATTCTTGGACGCAAATCCCGATGTAGGGGTCGTCAGCGGCTGGCTGGAGCACTTTGGTACAAAGAATTTCATAACTTCGTACCATCCGCAGGAAAACGCGATGATAAAGACTTATCTGATAACGACGGGCTGCATAATCGCCCATCCGGCGGCGATGATTCGCAAATCGATTCTTGTCGATAACGGCATCAGGTACGAGGAAAAGTACAGCCCTTGCGAAGATTACATGCTTTGGTGCAGGCTGATAGAATTCACGGAATTTCACAATATCCAGGAAGTGCTGCTGCGGTACAGAAATTTCCATGGCAATACAAGCCACCGCCAGGAAAAACGCATGAAAAATAAAGATTTCGAGGTAAAGCTGTTCGTGGAAAACAAGTATCCGGCGCTTTACTTGCGCCGCGCGGAATTTCTGGTTCATACTAAATATTTCAGGCTTTTCGGATTTATTCCGGTTTTGAAACTTGTCAGGAAAAAGGCGAGAGGCTGGTGGTATCTTTTCAACGCGCTGCCTGTTTTAAGAATTCGCGAAAAATTCAATATGAAAAAATAAAGGGGGATTGAATGGATAAATTTTCGGCTAACGTAATTTGCGGGCTGATACCGGGAAAGGCCGCGCGGCACGCATTGCGCGAGAAATTGCGCCCATCCCGCTTGCCCCCAAAGGACGATGCCGCGGCGCCCGTCACTGTCGCCATCGTCAACGGAATGTCTTTCGATGTGGTCCCGCTGCAAATCGGAGATACCGACTTTTGGCATATCTTCAACACAAAGCAATGGGAGCCCGGGACTTTCGAGTTTTATAAAAAGCATGTCCGCCCGGATAAAGATGTTATCGACATCGGCGGATGGATCGGGCCGACTATGCTTATCGCTTATTCGCTGAATCCGCGCGCCGTTCATGTGGTCGAGGGGGATCCGGCGAACTTTCAGACGATGAAGATAAACGCTATGCAGAACTATGCTCAGGACAAGGTTCGGATGCAGAATATCTGCGTATCCGATAAAACCGGCGATGTGGTGGAGTTCGGCCTGACGGACGAAAGCCATCCCGATTCCAGCACTAAATCCATGAATGCCGGCGGCGGCGTGAAAGTTCTGACCACTGATATTGTGGAATATTTGAAATCCAAGGATCTGGCCGATACCAGCATCGTGAAGATAGATATAGAAGGAGCCGAGCAATTATGCGCGCGCGGCTTGGCGTATATGTCGGAATTTCCGGGATTGAACGTTTTGCTGTCGCTTCATCCGCCTTTCTGGGAAGACAAGGGTGGGGTCGTAAATAAACTGATGCCGGAATTTAAGAAGTTTGATATTTTTAACGAAGAGGGCAAGCCGCTGGAACTGTCGGAGCTACAAGATATGATGCTGGAAGAATGCGATTGCAACTGGGCGGGCAAGAAAGGCCGATTCTTTACAATAATTTTAAAATCAAGAGGTTAAAAAGCCGGGGTATCCCCGGCTTCTTTACGATTGCGCTGCGATGCCTTTTACTTCCCAAACAAGGGCGGGCATTGTAATGGCGTTGGCCGACGCTCGGTTGTACATATCGAAGCATATTATGGATGCGGTCGTATATTCCGCCAGCATTTGCAGCTCGGATCCGCTTGTAGTTAATCCCGAGCAGGCCGACAAAATCTGCGCCGAATAATTGTTATCCGTCATCGGGACAGGCAAATTGATGTTTCCTACCCAATGGGCGCCGGCCGACAGGTTGCTGCCGCGGGCGAGTATGCCCCCTTGCTCGATCCAACCGGATTTGTACTTGCGGTACCAAACGCTGCCGTCGTTCGCGCGATGGGTCTGCACGACATAATCCATGCCCGCCAGCAGGTTATCGATATCCGTTTCCGTAACATAGGTTCCAACCGGAGTGCTGCCTCCGGCGCCGAGCAGAATGCCTTCCTCGGTTTCGCCGTCGAAGATGCGAAGGGTCTTCGCCTCCATATCCATTGCGATTTCTCCGGCCAGACCTGCGTAAATATCGCCGGAATTGATTCTTTTAAGCAGCAGCCTGCGGCGATTGCTTGTCTCGCTCGCGATGTCGGCGATGTTAAAGCCGGTGAGCATGCGCGTAATTTCGTGCAGAATGTCGCGTTTTTCCAACCCGGTCAGCGCTTCTTCGCCGACCAAGCGCAGCAAGGCGTTCGCGATCAGCGCCTTGTCCTGGGGTGATATCTCGTTCATGATGATTTCCTTTTTTATGCATAAAAAAAGCCGCCGGAGTTCCGACGGGTTAGGATTGAAGTATATCAAAAAATGGCAAAAAAGTCAATTTTTATCTTGCGTGTCGGAGTTTTTTGGCTATAATTGCCGGGTTTTGGGGGTTGTAGCTCAGTTGGTAGAGCAAGTGACTCTTAATCACTGGGTCCAGGGTTCGAGTCCCTGCAACCCCACCACCCTTCGCCAAGGCTATGGGTGGCAGGCCAAAAAATCAAACCGCCCAAAGGCGGTTTTATTTTTTGGCGAGTCTTGAAAAATCTTGTTGCGAGGATATTTTTTGACGGATAGAATTCCTAGCTATGGAGAGGGAGTTAAGAATCTTGGCGGCATTCGTGCTGGCGTTCGCTCATAACGCAGCCCGTGCCGAAGTTTTCACAGGCGTCCACAACGGGCCTGATTATAGTCTCTATGAAAATTCGGAAGTTTTGAAAAACTCGGTCGTGGAATTCGACAGCCTGAATATCCGGGATACCTTGAAACTTGAAAATTACGGCGAAATCTCCAGTAGCATTTTTATAGAAGACAACTGCAAATTATATTTCAAAAACAGCGGGACATTTTCCGGAGAAATTTATTTCGGCGAGGATTCCGCTCTGGTCCAGATGATAACGTCCGGAGCGGATTTGAACAGGCTTTCCTTGGTGAACGGCGGAAGCTTTACCGTACTGGTCCAAGGCGGAGAAGCGCTGAGTCTTTCGGAGATAATGCGTGTCGGCTCGGGCGCGGACAAGATAATTCTTGATGGAGCAACTATTACTCTCGGCGGGCCTGCGATGCGCGGGGTTCCTCCGCGGATTGAAATAGAAGGCGAGGTTTGGATTGATCTTGCGAACTTGTCGGTTTCCAAAGGTATGCTGCTGTTGGACAATGTGCTTGAGGGCGGCGCGATAAATATTGTGGGCGCGGATGTTGGCAATCTGCACTACGGAGCGGCCAGGCGCGATGGTAACAGCATAATCCTGGACATATTGCGCGAAACGGATTATTTGAAAATACTTGGCCCGGCGTCGCTGCGCGGAAAATTTCTTAACTCGGTCAGGGCCGCAAATCCGAACAGCCGCATGTTGGCCGCGCTGGATTCGCAGGAAACCATGCGCGGCATCAACAATGTCATGAATAATTCCGTCGCGTTTAATCCGATAAATCTAATTCGCCCCGTGTTGCTCTTTAACAGATTGGAAACCGTGCCGACATCCGGGCATGTCGGCGATATGTTGTTCGAGCCGGTTTATATCTTCGGCGGCGGGATGAATCTGTATGCCGGGAAAATCGGCCTTGGCATAAAACTTGATGATTTCACAATCATGGCTGCCGTAATGGGCGGAAAGCTTTCCGTCGCGAACAGCGTCGATGAATTCAGCGGAGATTTCTATGGCGGGAATTTATCCGCATATTGGAATGGCGAATCCTTGTGGTGTGGGGCAACTGCGGGGTACAGCGAAGCGAAATTTCGCACGGACGGAATTTTCGACGACGGCGGCGCGGTTTACGATCCTCGGGGCAATGCGATGTATTTCTCGGCGGACAGCGGGATAAATTTCCGCGATGGCGAATTTTATCTCGCGCCTTTTGCCGGAGCCGGCGTGGGACGCCAGGATGTCCTTTATCAATCCGAAACCGATTTTTATATCCAAGCGGGAAGCAAAGCAGGATTTGCGACCGAAGTTCTGGGCATAAAATACGATTATGGAATTTTTGCGTCCGCGGCAACCGATTCGGTATTTATAGCCGGCGCGAAGTTCGCTACTTGGTCGGTCGCGGATGGGGCGGGCACGGAATTCAGCGCCGCCGCAATTCGCGACGCGATCGGCATGGCATACAAATTCTCGGTAACGGCCAAATTTAACTTTTAACAATCTCCCCGCGAAGGGAGCATTTATTCGCATTGGTGATGCGAATAGAGAGTAAGAGAGTAGGAGAGTAGGAGAGTATAGTTTTGTGTTCTACTCTTTTACTCTTATACTCTTCTACTCTTTGTTTCGCCGAAGGCGAAACAATAACCTGCTGCATCCATGGCGTGCGCGCAAGCAGATGTTTGCCGGTCTTGTCGGGCCCTTCGACCAGACAGGGCAGGGTTAGACCGACACAGCTTTCGTTAAACGCGCGGTTGTTCTCGGTCAGGATGTCGTCCAGGATTTTCAAGCGCTGCTTTTTTATGTTTTCCGGAATCTGGTCTTTCATCAGCGCGGCGGCAGTATGCGGGCGCGGCGAATATTTGAACGAATAAGAATTTATATATCCGATTCGGCGCGCGATATCGCAAGTCATTTCAAAATCCTCGTCAGTTTCCCCAGGGAAGCCGACTATAAAATCGGACGAGATTTGAATATCAGGACGCATAGCCCGCAGTTTTTCCACGATACCTATATATAGACCCAAGCCGTACGGACGGTTCATTCTTGTCAATACATCAGGGCTGCCGCTTTGTATAGGCATATTTAAAAACGGCAGAAGCTTGGGCTCTGTTCCGAACAGCGCGATTAAATCGTCAGTCATTTCGGTGGGATAACTGCTGGTGAATCTGATTCGTTTTACCGATTCGAGTTTTGCGGTCTCCGTTATAAGGGCGGCAAGAGAGTTTTTATACCCGTTTACATTCTGGCCAAGAAAGCAGATTTCGACTGCGCCCGATTCGGCCGCCGCGCGGACATCGCGCATCACGTCGCCCGTGTCGCGCGATAATTCCCGCCCGCGGGTATATGGCACTATGCAATAGGTGCAGCAATGGTCGCAGCCTTCCTGGATGGGGATGTAAGCGACCGCCGGCGAGTCGTTCATAGGGGGCAGGGCGTCGAACTTTTCCAAGCCCGACAGGTCCACGTTCAGCAACCTGGCGTCGGGATTATCCAGAATTTCGGGCAGCTTATGGTACGATTGCGGTCCCAGGACAAAGTTCAATTCCTTCATTCTGCGGAAAGCGTTCGCGCCTTCCTCGCGCGCGACGCAGCCGACTATGCCGAACAGGGCGTCCGGTTTTTTCCGATCGCGGATGCGGCCCAGCTCGCTGAAGACCTTGTTGGATGCTTTCTCGCGGACGGCGCAGGTGTTCAGAACAATCAGATCCGCCAAGGCGATGTCCGCTACCGGCATCATTCCGCGCCCGCGCAGCATAGACTCTATTCGCTGCCCGTCATAGACATTCATTTGACAGCCGAAAGTTTTGATATAAAAATTCCGCATTTACTTATTCTGCGTCTTGGCGGTAACTTTGCGTCTTTTCTTGCCGGTTGTTTCTTTGGCATTCTCGTGCGTGTCTGCTAAGGCTTCCGCTTCTGTCGGGATTTTGACCGTATAGAAACTCTGACCGGTAATGGAATTCCATGAGCTAACATATAATTCATAGTTGAATATTTCAGGGCTCAGTTTCGCTTTGCTTTCCTCTTTTTTAATATGAATTTCCAAATCCTTATCGAATGTAACTTCTATTTCTGGGACATTTGGATCAGCAGCCAATTCTTTCCGCTTGCGTTTAATTTGTTCTTCGGCACGCTGATGGCGACTGTCAATCTGTTGATTTACCGGGTCTTCCGGACGAGAGTGGTTTTCAGGGTCACAATTAAGAAGCTCTGTCAGAGTCTCAGAGAAACGCGCAGGCGGAATTGCATGCGGATTAGAAAAATCATTGCAAGACATTGAATTTTGCCGACGGGTTCTGTTATATGTCTCCGATCCGAATTGATATTCAAACGCTCTATTGGCTTTATCTTGTTCGCTCATTTTGATTCCTTTTGTTTTAGTTTCTCCCGCTTGTCCCCCCGGTTAAGTAAGTTTACATTTGATGTTTTTTACTGTTTTGGCGGGTGAGAGTAAAGAAATCATCACCTTTGGCTTCAATGTTAAAATAACCTAATATTTCGGCTTTATCAAATGAAGCCGCATTTGCAGTCGAAGACCTCCCTCGGTGATCATATGGGAATTCATCCGCGTAATCGGTGCAATGGATTTGATTAAGGGGATATTCCGGATCGGGTCCGCCATGACGTCCCGCGCCGGGATTGTTCATTTCAAATGTGCGGGTCACGTTTAATATACGAAAACTGGACATAGCCTTTTCCTTTTAGTTTAGCTTCTCTCTCAAAATCTCATTCACCGCGGCGGGGTTGGCTTTGCCGTTTGTGGCTTTCATAACCGCGCCGACAAAAAATCCCATGAGTCCAACTTTGCCCGATTTATACTCTGCGACTTGTGCCGCGTTCGCAGCCAAAACTTCCGCAACCGCTTTTTCAATCGCGCTGGTGTCATTAACTTGCTTTAATCCATGGCGTTCGGCAATCTCGCGCGGGGCGCCGGATTCTCCGTCCAGCATTTTTATGAAAATATCTTTTGCTATCTTGCCGCTGATTTCGCCGGCCGCAATCATATCGACCAGTTCGGCCAAGTCCGCGGGCTTCATTTCAAACTCAGGGTGAGCGAACAATTCCGAAATCATCCAGTTGGCAACCGATTTTGCGCGGGCAGGCTTATCTCCCATCGCAGATTCAAACCACTTGGAAATTTCCACCGATTCGGTCAGACGTCCGGCGTCGTATTCAGAGAGCCCCAGATCGCCCATATATCGCGCGCGGCGCGCGGCGGGCAATTCCGGCATTTCGCTTCGGATTTTTTCAATCTGTTCGTCTGTGATAATCAGCGGCAGCAAATCTGGATCCGGAAAATACCGATAGTCCAAAGCGTCTTCCTTACTGCGCATCACGCTGGTCGTGCCGGAGTCTTGATTATAGCGCATAGTATCTTGCGAGACCTCTCCGCCCGATTCGTATATTTCGATTTGCCGGCGTGCTTCATATTCGATTGCGGTTTTTATGAACTTGAACGACACCATATTTTTTGTTTCAGTGCGCGTGCGGAATTTTGTCTCGCCGACCTTGCGCACAGACACATTTACGTCGCAGCGCATACTGCCTTCTTCCATATTCGCGTTGCTGACACCGGTTGCGCGGGCGATTTCGCGGATTTGGCGCAAGTATCTTTCCGCTTCATCAGGGCTGGTAATATACCCATTATTCTCCGGATTTTTAATATCTAAAAATGTAACGATTTCCAATAACATAACGCCCGAGCGATTCAGATCAACGAAAGTTTTCGAGGGATGCTTGTCATGAAAACTTTTTCCGGCGTCTTGCTCCATATGCGCGCGTTCAATTAAAATCTTTTTCGGCGCGCCGTCATCCGATATGATTTCAATCCAACCGCGCCCTACCACGGGCGGTTCTTCGGCGGGTTGAGAAATCTGATAACCCTGGGGCAAGTCGGGATAAAAGTACTGCTTGCGCGCGAACTTTGAGGTACGCGAGATTTCCGCATTTATGGCCAGCCCAAACCGAATCGCCTGATTCACGCACTCAGCATTTAGAACGGGCAGCATTCCCGGCATAGCGGCATCAATCATCGAGACCTGAGTATTAGCGGCTACCCCCGGATTATAATCAGCCGATGCGCCGCTGAACAATTTGCTGTGCGACAGGACCTCTATATGAGTCTCCAACCCAATCACTAACTCCCAATCCCCCGTCTTGCCTTTTATTGTGTATGTCATTTTGCCTTTGCCTTTATTTCTTCGAATTTCTTCACTATTTCCGGAATGATGCTTTCGTACGGATAGTCGTGCCCGTTCACGCGGCACTCGGTTTCAAGATATGCAACCGGCACGCCCGCCGCCTTATAGACTTTCCAACAGTCGGCGTATTCTTTCGGCAGGATGGTATCGCCGATACCCGCAACCCAGATGATCGGCGTGCTTTTAAATTTTATATCCCGCTGGATCAAGTATGCCGGGTCTTCGCCGCATAGCGAGATCACGCATTTGACCGGCTGATGCTGCAGCGCTATGCGCGCCGCTTGGTCGGCGCCTTGGGAATGTCCCGCAAGAATAACGTCGGACCACCGCAGCCCCAGCCGCGCCAGTTCTTTTTCAACCTGAGTAATTATATGCTTTGCGGATACTTTCAACTGGGGAAGCGCTTTCTTGATAGCCTCCAAAGTCGCCTTGTGGTCTGTCGGTATAGAGTGCCACATGAATCCGCCGCGCGGCCGCTCGCCCGGATGCGGCGCGTCGACGTTCAGCAGATGCACGTCCAAGGCATTGACTAATTCTGTTCTAAATTTTGTATCCCGCGTGTGGTCGTAACAAAATCCGCAGAACCAAACGAGTAATGGTTTTTTATCGGTCATTGCGCCAACCCCATCAATATCTGCTCGGCCTTTTGGCCGTATTTGTTATAGATGTCTTCGCCCGCGTTGATGACGAACTCATTTTCGCCGAGGGTAATTTCGCGTATCTGGGCCCCGTCGAATTCCAGCGCCGATATTTGCCCGCGCGGGCTATGCGAAAACTCGATAAATTTTTCCAAGTCTATCGCGACTATGCCGTCGACCTCGCCGTCGGTGAATTTAAAATCCGACAATTCGCCGCTATATACGGCGTAATAGACATTCGCGAACACCCGGTCGCAGAATAGCTTGCCGTCGGTTTTCGTAATATCAGCAATCCAAACCGTTTCATGCAAGTGATGCGGAGCCGAGGCTTTTTCGCTGTCCGGCTTGAGGCCGATTTCTTGGGCGACTTCGCGCCGGAAAGCGTCTTCCAGACTTTCGCCCGCGCTGACATGCCCGCTGGCCGTGGTGTAAAGCTTTCCCGGGTTGTTATCAAGCGCGCGCGCGCGACGCTGAAACAGCATCTTGCCTTGCCAGACCAGCCAGCAGTGAACGGTCTTGTGCCACAGGCCAGTCGCATGAACTACGTTCCTGTCCGCCGTGCCAAGCAGTTTTCTATTCGCATCATAAACATCAAGCATTTCTGTCATTTTATTATCTCCAGCAATTCCGGGAATTCGGGGCCGATGTCGGAAAAGCAAAAATGGTCCTTGTCGGTGAATTCATGAAATCGTACATTTGGCTCGAATCCGTATTTTTCGCGAACCTGTCGCACAGATTCTGTTATTGTGGACATGTCATCCGTCGAGTAAAGGATTTCTACCCCCCCCGCCGTTTTGTCAAGCCCGCCCGGCGCCGCGCCGATGCGCTTGGGCAAACCGGGGTCGCTGTCCCAGTCCTTCATAAAATTATTAGTCGTATTATCCGGATCAACAAACGGCGCGACCAGTATCAACTGTCCCGCGCGCATTTCAGGATGTGTTGCCAGATATTTCAGCAAGAATCCGCAGCCTGCGGAATGCCCGATTAAAATAGTGTCATTATTGATTTTAAAGTTTTCAAAAGTCTGGGCCCATTCGTCGTACTTCATGTCCGTCTTGTACGGATGAGGCATTTCAACACACTGGGTCAAAATATCGCGATTAACTGTAAGCTGTCCGGCAAGCCAAGGAAACCAATGCGCATGGGATTCCGGCACATAGCCCATTTTGTGTTCTTTTTCGTACTCTTCGCGGTTGTCGACAATACCATGAACGATTATTGCGGTTCTCATCTTATTCCCCCATAACTGTTGTCGGTCTGTTATCCAGCGCGGTAAATGTTTCCAGATGCTTTGCAAGTTGCAGCACGCGCAGGTCGTCGAACTTGCGCCCCACGACTTGCACGCCCAAGGGCAGGCCATCCTTGGTCAGTCCCGCAGGCACGGCGCACGCGGGCAAGCCGGTCAAGTTCATCGCCCCAGTAAATAAATCCAAAGCATAATCTTCCAATGGCGTCAGTTTATTCGCCACCGGAAATGCCGGGCCCGCGCTGACCGGGCACAGCATAAGGTCGCATTGCCCGAACGCCGCGTCAAAGCTGTCCGCTATCATGCGCCGCACCTTTGCGGCCTGCATAAAATAGACTTCGTACGATTCGGAAGACAGCACCGCTGTACCAACGATTATGCGACGCTGGACTTCTTCGCCAAATCCTGCCGTGCGCGTTTTCTTGTAAGTATCGACCAGGTCCTTGCCCGGGACGCGCAGGCCGTATCTCATTCCGTCGTATCGCGCAAGGTTGCTGGATGCCTCGGCCGGACCTATGACATAATACACTGCAAGCCCGTCGATGATATTCGGAATTGAAACCTCGATAATTTCCGCGCCCGAATCTTTCAAGTCCTTTATACGATCCATCCACAGAGATTTCATATCTTCGCAAATCTCTACATCATTGAATTCTTTTACAACGCCAATCTTCAAACCTTTTAACGGCAACGGGGTCAAAGGAGCCTTTAATGAGGCCGCAATCTCGTCCGCCTGCGATGCGCTGGTGCTTTCTTTCGGATCATGTCCCGCCATCACCGACAGCATCAATGCTGCATCATCCACTGTCCGCGCAATCGGGCCGGGATGATCCAAGCTGCTGGCGAACGCAACGCAGCCCCAGCGCGAGCACAATCCATAGGTAGGCTTCATTCCGACAAGACCCGTAATTGCCGCCGGGAATCTGATGCTCCCGCCTGTATCAGTTCCGGTCGCGATCAGCGCCAATCCGGATGCGACCGCAGAGGTCGGGCCGCTGCTGCTGCCGCCGGGGGTTAATTTTTCTGACAATTTCCATGGGCTTATCGCCGGGCCGAAGTAGCTGGTCGTGCCGGTGGAACCCATTGCGAACTCGTCCAAGTTTAATTTGCCCAATAATACGCATCCTGCGTCGGCCAGTTTCTGCGATACTGTTGATTCGTATTCGGGAATAAAGTTTTCCAATATGCGGCTGGCCGCAGTCGTGCGGATTCCCTTGGTCGAGAACAAATCTTTCATCCCCAAAGGAATTCCTTCCAGCGGCCGCGCAGTGCCGTTCGCATAGCGCCGGTCGCTTTCCGCGGCGTCCGCCAAAGCGCGTTCGGGCGTGACGGTGATATAGCAATTTAATTCTTTCCCGAATTTTTCAATCCGGTCCAGATAAGCGCGCGTAAGCTCTGTCGCGGAGATTTCACGGCTTTGGAGTTTTTTTAGAGCTTGGGTTAATGTTAAATCAATCATTTTAATCCTCGTCAATTACTTTCGGCACGGAAAAGTATCCGCGGGTTTTGCCCGCATCGTCCGGCACGTTCGCCAGTACCGCGTCGCGGATGTTTCCGTCCGTCACCACGTCGTCGCGCAGGGGCAGGGCATCCTCCTTCGCCAAGGCTCCGGCGGACAAGTGCTCGGCCGGGGTCAGCATCGGCGTGACGCCCGAGGTATCAATCTTTTGCAGCTTATCCAGCCAGTCGATAACTCCGTCGATTTTCATTTCGTTAAGCTTTTCGTCGCTGACATCCAGCCTGATAAGATGCGCGAATTTCTGAAGTTGTTGTTTAGTAAATGACATTGTTATGCTCGCTTTGCTCGCCGTGCAGGTGCAAGTGCAGGTGCAGGTGCAAGGTGGTTTAGAGAATATGAATAACATTGTCCATTATAAAGGACAACATATATTGCTGCACTAACTCACCTGCACTTGCACGAACCACTTGCACTTGCACGATAATTTCGTATAATCATACTATGATATTGACGGATTTCAAGGATTTTATCGCTGCGATACCCCCCGCCGGGCACCTTTTGGGCATAGATTGGGGATCGAAACGCATGGGGCTTGCCGTGTCCGACGATCTGCGGGATTTCGCATTTCCGCGCGAAAATGTGCCAAGCGAAGCTGTAATGGAAAGGATTATTGAAATAATTGTTTCCGAAAAAATTGTGGGGATTGTTTTGGGCTTGCCTACTCACGAGGACGGCACCGATTCGGATACTACGCGGGCGGTACGGAAATTCGCCGAAAAATTGGCGGCAGCGGTCGCGGCCTGCCCCTCGAAGCCCGAAGGGCGAAGTGGGGTGCCAATAGGATTGATCGACGAAAGATTTTCTAGCTGGGAGGCGAACGAAAGGAATCCTCATGCCAAGCTTCTGGACAAGCATGCGGCCGCGATAATACTTCAAGACGCAATTGCCATGATAAAAAGGGCGAAGTTATGAAACAAATTGATTTGTTGGTTGCTAAAATATCCGCTGCGAAGTCTATCCTGATTTTCGGGCATAAGAATCCTGATGGCGATGCCACTGGCGCAGTTTTGGCTTTGCGCTTTCTGATCGCCGACAATTTCGCTCGAACGGCGGACGTCATTTACGATGGAAACCTGCCGATATATTTTGATTTTTTGCCCGGTCGTGAAAACTTTGTTTATGCCGAGAAATTGCCCGGTAAGAAATACGACTTGGTTATTGTTGTCGATACGGGCTCTGCCATTCAGCTGGACGCCTTGCAGCAAAAGTTTTTTGACGAGGCCGTCGTCACGGCAAGAATCGACCATCATAAAACCGCGGATATTTCGGCGGATATAGATATCGTGGATATCGGCGCGTCGACCTGTGAAATAGTTTATGAGATCGCCCGCGAAGCGGGGTGGAAAATCAGCGCGTCAGCTGCGACTTGCCTTTATTCCGGGATTTACTGCGATACTTTCAGATTTTCGTTTCTGGACAAAGGGCAGACATTGCGTACAGCGGCAGCGTTGGTGGATTTGGGCGCAGAGCCGCGACGAATTTCCGAAAGCGTCGGCATTGCCACGCGCGATGATATTATGGCCCAGGCCGAGGTTTTGCGGGACGCGGAATTCTTTTATCACGGGCGGTTGGCCGTTGCGGTTTTTCCAAAAGCTCTTTATAAAAACCTTGATTCCGGGGAGACGGAAATCGTGCTGTTTCTGCGTCGGATAAAGAACGTGGAATGCGTCGCGATATTAAAGGAAGCTCATCCTGAAAACATAAGGGTTTCCTTGCGGTCGCGCGAGATTCCAATCAGGGAAATAGCAGAAAGTTTCGGCGGGGGAGGGCATGACTTGGCCGCGGGGGCGCAGCTTCATACAACCCTGAGTGCAGCAAAAAAAATTGTAGCGGAAGCTTTCGCCGGCATTTTGTAATGCCATAATCGTCTTGACAAATATAATAAGTGGTGTATGCTGATCGGGCTATGAACCCGATTGATCTTGATTTTTATAATGATGAAAGACTCCGCATTTTTGGCAATTGCTATTTGTACGCGGTCGGCAGCCATTATGGGATTGTAGATAATACGGATGGCGTCACTCCTGGTGAAATTCGCGCTAAAAGGTCGTATAAAGAAGTAATGGCGTGGTATGATTTAAAGGCCAGACTGATCGTGGACGGATTGATTCCTTTGCCGAACCCGCATAAAAACAATTTATCTGTCCCGACCCCGCCGGAGGGTCATTATGTATGCGCGGTATTTATTGATTATCGAAAACGCGATGGGGGATATGATTTTTCCTGTATAAAAATCGATGAAGCCGCGGGCGACACAATAAAACATTCCAAACGGAACAGTTACGGTCGCCTGGATGCCAATGGGCAAGTAGATGCAAAACATGCGGTGTTAAGCGCTTATACCGAAACGTTGGAAGAGTTTTATATCCGTCCGGAGTTGCGGTTCCTTGGGTTTTTCGCATGTCCGAATGGGGGCATAAACCAGTCGATGCAGAAAGTCGTTTATGATATTCATGGGTGCGGCGGGAATTTCTTGAACGGCATCGACACAAGATACATAGATGCGAATTTGGAATTTTACGAAAACTTCCGGGGCCTGCAAAGCGGCGGCTTTGAATCGAAAGAGCAGGCCGACAGTGTTCTGGCGCAGTACGGCAAGGCAGCAAAAAAATATATAGGATTCGTGTGGAAAGAAAACCCGGTCCTTTTTAGAGAGGTTTATAAAATTCCCGGGATATATCAGAAAACACCGCTGGCCGCGGCCGACCAACAAAGAGTTTACGAGCATTTTATAAAAGACTTCGGCTTGCCCACCAGGCTGTTTCTGAAAGCGTGTAAAGTTTATTAAATTTTCCCCGCGCTGCCCATTACATTAATATTCTTATCTTTACATAATTCTTTTATCATATCGCGCGCGGCGGAGAGATAAACGCGCGGGTCGAACGCTTCGGGATGTTCGGCAAGCGCGCGCCGCACGCCGGCCGTAAATGCCAGCCGGAAATCCGAATCCACATTAATCTTGCATATGTTCATCTGACGGGCGCGAACCAATTGCTGGACTGGAATGCCGCGGGCGCCTTTTATATCGCCGCCGTATTTATTGATTTCGGCCACCAGGTTTTCAGGAACGCTTGAGGCGCCATGCAGAACCAGCGGGAAATGAGGCAGCGCGTCGGCGATTTCTTCCAATATGTCGAATCGCAAGGTATCCGCCGGAGACTTCATCTTATAGGCGCCATGGCTGGTGCCGATTGATATAGCCAAAGAATCCACACCGGTCTGTTCCACGAATCGAACAACATCGGCCGGATTGGTGTAATGGGTTTGGGTTCCTACTTTTTCGTCTTCTATGCCTTCCAAAGCGCCCAGTTCAGCCTCTACCGACACGCCGCGCGCATGGGCGTATTCGGCAACGCGCGCGGATATTTCCACGTTTTCATCAAAAGGCTTGTCGGACGCGTCGATCATCACGCTGGAAAACCCCATGTCGCAGCAGTCTTTGCAAATTTGAAAGTCCGCCCCGTGGTCCAGATGCAACGCGACGGGGATACGGTATTCTTTGATTGCTCCGGCGACCATTGACATCAGTATATTCGTGCCGACGTATTTTCGCGCTCCGTTGGATACTTGCAAGATGACGGGCGATTCGGTCTCAAGGCAGGCGATCAGAATCGCCTGCAGCTGTTCCAGGTTGTTGAAATTATAGCCGGGCACGGCATAGCCGCGGGCCAGCGCGTCCCGCAGCATTTCTTGGGTATTGACCAAGCCGAGTTCTTCGTATTTCATAAGATTTACTATATCATAAATCGCCATAAAAATAAAGCTTGACAATGGAAAACGGTGTGCAATACTTTTGTCAATCCAAAAGAAAGGACATACCATGAACAAATCAATTTTGGCTTTTGCGGCGCTTGCGATATTGGCGGGCTGCGCGCATACTCATTATGCAAAGGACGAGCGCTACGTTCAACGCGGCGACGACTGCATAGTGAAAGTGGACGAACGCGGAATAGTTTCGCGCAACAACGCGGACAACAGCACCCGCACCGTTTATCGCAATACTCATTGCGCCGAAGTAAAGGCCCAGCTGGAGCGCCCGGCGGAAAAAATCTCGTATGCCGAGCCGACCGGGTACCGCACCGTAAAGCGCGTTTATCTGCGTAATAATTGCAAGGCGTCATACGGCACCTGGTGCGACTAATTAATTACCCCACCGGAAACACCTGCGCGAGGGGAAAGAGGGCTCATGTACGTCTTTGTACACTACGCCCCCTTTCCCCTCGCGCATTTGACACATTGAATGAAAATCATTTTGTTTGGAGAATGAGCTATGACAGACGGTGTTGAAGATATTCTGGGCGGCGGCGGCACTACCGCGCAGAAAGCTCCCCAAAAGCACAAAGACAATTATTCCGGAAAATACTTTTCATTCAAGTACGAAAAAAATTGCCTGATGCCGCCGCCATATTATAAAGGGGCGGTCAGCTTTGATAAAAAATTATTGGCCGAGCTCAGCCATACTTACCAAGTAGAACATAAGATTGAGTTGGTTGAAGTCCGCACTATGCGCATCGCGGATACCGGGACCGAAGACGATTTCGATATAACGGAAAGGGTAACGCCAGATCCGACGGGCAGCATTCTCGGCGGTCAGATCGTTTATAAATTTAACGGCGCGCAATATACTTCCGGATGGCTGCTGCGCAAGGAGCAGTTTAAAAATTGGGATATGATTGATAAAGAAGGCTTTGATTGTTTCGGATCTTTGCTTCTTAAAGACAAGCGGATGCGGGGCTGGATGGCGATAAAGCACAGAGAACACTAAAAAAATCCGCGTAATAACGCGGATTTTTAATTTGTCCCAATCCCAGATTTATGATAAAATGCATAAAACAAACGGCCCTTTTTTCTGGGCGTTTTTTTATTGCATTTTTCCCGAAACTCCGTCTTCGAAAAGTGACCAGATTTAAGGGCCGTTTTTTGGAGGCAACATATGAATAGACTATTTTTTGCTTTTACTATCGCTGCGTGCCTTTCAACAGCGGCTTTTGCCGACGATATGACTGACACGCAACAACAGAGTTATCTGGCGCAGCTTCGCGCGGAAAAAGCCGGGCTTGAAACGCAGAATAAAGATCTGGCCGAAGAAATCCGCAAATGTATAAGAACCAAGGGCTGGGGCACGGCCGGAGTTGTGGTCGGCGCGGCCGGAACGGTTGGCAGCGCGATAGCTATCGGCGTGCAGGCGAAAGATATTAAAGATAAGAAAGAGAATCTGCAACAAATCAACAACCAGCTTAAGTGACTACCCCGGAATTCTTAGGCTTACCGCTATGCGGTTCGCCAACGAATTCCGACCCTTCTGGGAAGGGTATTCATTTCGGTGCGGCTCGGTATAAATCCCCTTCCCAGAAGGGGAGAAAAACAAGGAATCTTTGATTCCGTAGTTTTTCGGGGTAGTTAAAATAAACATAAGGACTAATCAGATGAAAAAGGTTCTATTTTTGTTGGGGCTGTTCGCGCCGATTATTGCGCAGGGCGCGGATATTGGTATGGAAATACAAATGCTGGAGCAGCAGATAGTAAAGCTGCGGACAGAGCGGGCCGGCCTGATATCCGACTTGGAGAAATGCGACCCAGCCAAAGCAAAGAGCCTGGCCATAGCCGGCGGAGTTCTGACCGGCGTGGCGGTGGTCGGCAGCGGGGTTGCCATAGGACAGTCGGTACAGAAAAACAAGCTGGAAGGCCAAATAGATATCGCGAATGCGAAGCTTGCAGAGAAAAAAGAAGCTGAACGCAAAGCGGCCCAAGAGGCGGCGCGCAAAGCAGAAGAAGCCAAGCGCGAGGCCGAGCAGAGAATTGCTGAATCAAAGAAAGCGCAAGAAGAGCAGGCCGAGGAGGAACGGAAAGAGGCGAAGCCGAAGGCGAAACAACCGGCAGCGGAAGAGAATCCGGATAAGGAAGAACCGCCGCAAAAGGAGCCTGTGAAAGAAGACTCCAAAGAAAAAGACCCAAAGAAAGAGGATATTGAAGAGAAAGAAAAGGAAGTGAAGGAATCCGAAGAGCAGGCAAAGGAAATAGAAAAGAACGAAGTAAAAAAATGCCCGAAGGCGGTGATAGACTGCACCAAAAGCGCATCCTTTATGAACGCGCGCGGAAAGAACGCGACGGCCGCGACGCAAAAATGCACAGATATGGACGCGGGGCCAAAATACGCGAACTGCATAATAACAGCGTGCGATGATAATTACGAATTAAAACCGACGACCGACAAAGGCAGCAGCAAGTGCGAGTTGAAAACAACCAGCAAGACAACCACCACTACCACTACGACCACAAACAATACGAACAGCGGTACGGCAGCGGGCTTTGTGGAGGCCATCGATACTGGCGTGATTTATCATGGAGAGAACGCGAGCACAGATCGGATGAGCAAGGCAAGGGCTACGACGGGTATGTCGAACTTACGGATATTTGCAACATGCACGACGACCGAGGGAACTTATGCGCAAACTGGTAATCCCGGGACCAGTTTTGGTCCGAATTGCTGGTGCCAGGGAACAAATGGCGGTACTGCCCAGCAGAGTTCCGTGTGGGTGTTCTTCGCGACATCAAGAACGCCAGCCACGTGCGCCGAGTCCTGCGCTAGTATGTGCGCGCACGACAGCGACGCTTATTTGGATTTGCGGAAGGCGGTGCTTTCGGCTCTCGCGCCTTGATTGTCTGACCACATTCATGTGGTCAGACCGGAAAACGGTGGGGTGGGGTTTGGGGCGGGGTATCCCCGACCCTATTTTTTTACAAAAATAACAATTTTTTATTTTATAAAAAATTGTAAAAAATAATATTTAGTCGGATATATCGAAAAATCAAAGCCGCGGGGGATTCGGGTCCCCGGCGGCTTTCCCGGTCATTGTGTTTTTCCGCCGCGCAAGGGAATTTATTTCAGGTTGCTCAATCTAATTCCACTACCCCGGCGACTTCGTCGCCACCCCTTCGCCAGCGAAGGGGAATCTATACTGAGTTAAATATCCAAATCTCTTACAAATTTTGCATGCTCGGTGATAAATTTAAATCGGAATTCTGGTTTTTTTCCCATCAGCTCGCTTACCAATATGCGCGTTTTTTCCGCGTCTTCCGTGCCGTCTTCGGTCTTTGGCGGAAGCTCTACCCGGATCAATCTGCGCGTCTTCGGACTCATCGTAGTTTCCTTCAGCTGGTTCGGCATCATTTCGCCAAGGCCTTTGAACCGGCTGATTTCAATCTTCTTGTTCTTGAATTTTCCCGCGCGCAGTTTTTCCAATTCTTCGTCCGTATCCACATAGATGCTTTCCGTGCCATGCGTAACCTTGTACAGAGGCGGACAGGACAAATACAGATGTCCCCCGTGAATTAATTGTGGCATATCGCGGTAAAAGAATGTCATCAGCAATGAGGCGATGTGGCTGCCGTCGACGTCCGCATCGGTCATGATTATAACTTTCTCGTACCGCAGTTTTGCCTCGTCCCAATCTTTGGCGGTGCCGGCGCCTATGATATCTATCAGCTCGCCAAGTTCCTTGTTGTTCGTAAACTTCTCGTCGCTGTTGCTCATCACGTTCAAGACTTTTCCGCGCAGTGGCATAATCGCCTGGGTCGCGCGGTCGCGCGCTTGCTTTGCCGTTCCTCCCGCGGATTCTCCCTCTACTATAAATAACTCTGTCCCCGCGATGCCGTGCTTCGCGCAGTCGGCGAGCTTCGCAGGCATGCGCGCGCGCTTTGTAGGCGTCTTGCGCGCGATATCCTTTACTTGTTTCGTTTTTATGCGCGCGTTCGCAAGATTTACCACAAAATCCAGCAATGCATTCGCGGTTTTCGGGTCGCCCGCCAAGAATATCTCCCAAGAATCGCTGACCGCTTTTTCAGTTAAACGCGCGATTTCGGGATTGGATAGTTTTTCCTTGGTCTGGCCCAGGAATTGAGGATTTTTATAGAAAACGGACAGCAAGACCGCCGCGGAATCGAAAACGTCGTCCGCGATAATTGCGCTGCCTGCTTTGTTGCCGACTTTCTCGGCGTAGTTCTTCAGACCCTTTGTAATGGCGGAGCGGAATCCCGATTCGTGCGTGCCGCCGTCCACCGTCGCGATAGTATTGCAATAGCTGGCGAAAAATCCGTCGTCGGATGCCGCGCCGTTCTCGTCCGTCAGGAATGCAAGCGCCCATTCGACGCGGAATCCGGTGTCTTCGGCCCAGTCGGTATTGCCGGAAAAAATCCGCGGCAGGATTTGCGGCTTGTCCTTTGTCGTCTCGGCCATACGGTCTGCGACGCCGTTCGGATAGTAAAAAGTCGCAACCGGGGGCAAGTTCATATCTTCGGTAAGCAGCGCCGGGTCGCACTTCCATTCGACGCGTACCCCGCGTGAAAGGTAAGCCTTGGCCCGCGCCAGGCGATAAATTTTTACAGGCCGAAATGCGGCGCCGGAGCCAAAAATCTGGTCGTCCAGAGTAAAGCGAACTGATGTGCCATGCTCTTTTGTCGCCGCGCCTTTTTCTATGCTGCCCTGACTGACACCGCGGGAAAACCGCTGAGTCCAGAAAAATCCGTCCCGCGCGACCGTGACGATCGTCTCCGCCGACAGCGCGTTCACAACCGCCGCGCCGACCCCGTGCAATCCGCCCGACGTCTTATAAACGTCGTTATTGAACTTTCCGCCGGAATGAAGAGTCGTAAAGATTATTTCCAGCGCCGATTTTCCGGGGAATTTCGGATGCTGTCCCGTTGGGATTCCGCGGCCGTCGTCGTAAATCTCGATAGTCTTGGCATCAATCAGGGAAACTATGATTTTTTTTGCAAAGCCCGCGACAGCTTCGTCGATAGCGTTGTCTATTATCTCGGTAGGCAGGTGATGCCAGGCTTTCTCGTCCGTGCCGCCGATATACATCCCGGGGCGCAGGCGAACGGGCTCCAGCCCTTCAAGGACTTGGATATCGGATGCATTATAAGAATTCAGACTTTTTTGTGCCACGGCGGGCAGGGTAGCTGAAAATAAAAAAAAATGCAAGCCACTGCCTTTTTAGACAAAATATCTTGACAAATAGTATTATTGTGCTATCGTTCGTCCGAAACGAACAAAGGATTAAAAATGGCGACCAGGTTTGAACGTTTTCTTATCGCATGGGGCATGTTCGCAAGTGTGCTTGGTACCAGCGTCATGGCAGACGATATGATTGTGGCTGCAAATAATCCAGAGCTGGATAAGCAAATTTATTGGTCCAAAGACAGGCAGGAATCCGGACTTGTTGCAAATGGGCTGGATAGTCAAGGCCAGCGCGCAAGCTTTGGCGGGATCTTTATAGCATGTGGAATATTATTTTGGCATGGAAGAAAACAGATGGTTAAATAAAAACTCCCACGCGGGAGTTTTTATTTTTTACAATCCCTGATGCTGCTTTACAAATTCGAAGATTACTTTCGCGCGCTTGTCGGCTTCCATTTTATGCGAGCTGATGGCTAAAAACGGATATTTTTCTTTCAGATATTTAATCGCCGGCTTGGTTTGGGTGTTATAGATTTTCATCCGACGGCGGAAAGCCTGCGGGGTGTCGTCCGCCCGTTTGCGTTTCTGCGCCCGTTCCCACGCGATTTTTTCCGGCAGAATCAGTTTTATGATGACTATGTCTTCGGCGCGTTGCTCGAACCATTGGGCTTGTGAGATATTACGCGGAACCCCGTCGCAAATATAGTTCCCGTTGTATTGCAGGTTCATGTCGATGATTGCCTTAAAGGTCAGCTCGTCCGGGACAAGGCGGCCCTTTTCCATATAGGCTTTGATGCTTTTTCCGATTTCGGCCCCCGAGATGATTTTTTCTCTGTAATAATTGCTGACGGATATGTACTGGTACCCGGGCAACAAGTGCAGCAGGCCCGGCTTGCCGTCGCGCCCGAAAATAGTCCTGGTTTTGCCGCTGTCATTGGAACCGAATATTAGAATGTACATTATATGTCCGTTTTTCCACATTCTAGACGACGAATAGCGTTTGTCAAGCTCTTTAAAGAAGATGGCACAATTTTTTATAGGTTTATTTTGCCGGGCTTGATTTTTTTGCGCCGGGCATTATATTGAGGGGCATAAATCGGATTGGATTCCCGCCCCGGGTCATCGCTTCGCTTTGCCCGGGGTGACAATTTATTGCGTGACGCTTCGCGCCACTGCAAAAATTCCGGGAATGACATTTAAGGAAAATTTGACTATGGGGAATCCTTATGAAATCTTGGGCGTGGCGAAAAACTCGTCCGATGCCGACATCAAAAAGGCTTATCACAAGCTGGTTATGAAGCATCATCCCGACAAGAATCCCGGCGACAAGTCCGCGGAAGAAAAATTCAAGGAAATCAACAACGCTTTCGATATTCTCAAAGACCCGCAGAAGAGGGCGGCTTACGACCAATTCGGCGACGCCGCGTTTTCAGGCGGCAACGGTGCGTCCGCCGGCGCGGGATTTGGCGGAAATCCGTTCGAAGGCATGGGCGGCGGCGCGTTCCGCTTTAACATGGGCGGCGGAAATATGGAGGATGTCATCCGCGAGGCTATGCGTAATTTCGGATTCGGCGGTATGGACGATTTTGGCCCGTCGCGGCAAAGCCGCGCCGAGGCTTCGCATGCAGGGCGGGATTTATTGCACGAGGTCGTCATATCCTTAAAAGAAGCTTTTACCGGCAAAATCGAAACAATAAAATTCTCCAGCAATGTGAAATGTGAAAAATGCGGCGGACATGGAACCGCTGACGCAAAGCCCGCTCCGGTATGCAAGACTTGCGGCGGCTCAGGCGTCGTGCGGCAGCGACGCGGCTTGTTCGCGATGGAATCCGCTTGTCCCGATTGCGCTGGTCTGGGTCGCAAGATTTCCAAGAAATGCGCGGCTTGCGATGGCATGGGCGTACAGAATCAGCGCCGCGAGATTAAAGTTGAAATTCCGGCGGGCGTCCAAGACGGCGCGCGTTTGCGCCTTCGCGGGCAGGGGGAGGCCGGCATTCTGGGCGCCCCAAGCGGCGACTTCTTCGTGGATGTTCATATTCGCCCGGATCCGCGGTTCGAGCGCGCGGACAATGATTTATTAACGCGTGCCGCGGTGCCTTATCCGACGCTTGCGCTGGGCGGAGATATTGAGATTGAAACGATCGACGATAAAAAATTGAGCGTGAAAATTCCATCGGGGACGCAAGTCGGAACCCGTATGCGCATACGCGGCCGCGGATTTCCCGGAGGCGATTTATTCGTGGAGATCGGAACGGAAGTTCCGACGAAGCTGACGGATAAGCAGAAAAAAGCGTTGGAAGAATTCGCGGGCACAGGCGGAAAAAAGAAACGCGGATTTTTTAATTAGCAATTAGCAATTAGCGATTAGCAATTATCAATTAAAGTTTGGCAGATTAAAGAATAATGTTGTCCATTATAATGGACAATATTTATTGTTGCATCCATCCCGCTAATCGCTAATTGATAATTGCTAATTAAAAACGCGGGCTTTGCCCCGCGTTTTTTAAAACGAATACCTTGCGCCAAGCATATATGACGTGCCGATATATTTGGTGTCAAGCGAACCACCGCCATTGGGTATACCGCCATTATTGACCCAGCGTTTCGCACTGACATCCAGCGCAAAGTTGGAGTTGATGTGCCATGCCGCGCCAATCATGCCTGAATATGCAAATCCGCCGTCGCCACTCTCGGAGGGGTGGCCAGGTTCAGATATGCTGCCAAAGCTATAGCCCAGGCCGAATCCGACATACGGCTTTACAACCCATGCCGCATCTCCAATGTCGGCATAGCCATTGACCATGACGGCATTCGCGTTCAGGTTCACTTTATCGCCACCAAACGAAAGGCTGGTTCTGGCATAGGAATATTCCAATTCGCCGCGCAGTGTCAGGAATGATTCTACATCAAATCCCAATCCGCCGGCGACCGAACCGGCAAACCCGTCAAAGCCGGCATAGCCCACAAATCCGTCAACAGGCACGCCCGGCATGTGTGCTTGCACAGAATTGTCCATATAGCCCATTTTTATGGAAGCATAAGGCGTCATTGCTTGCGCGGCGCCCGCCGCCATAATTATTGCGGATGTTAAGAGAAGTTTTTTCATAAGAATTCCTTTTGGTTGCGGTTATCTTTGGATAACCGATAGGAATTCTATCAGTGACGAAAAAGTATTGCAAGTTAATAGTTAGCTTGTAGTTAAAGAATCGTTTGTCAAAATGGTTGCGTTCGCAAGATTATTTGACTGGATTGCTTCGCCACTTCGTGACTCGCAATGACAAGGGAGAACAAACAAACACAAATTGTCATTGCGAGCGAAGCGAAGCAATCCAGTCAAAAAAACAGCGGCCGCTGGGCCGCCGTCCTTGCATTAACACTCTATTATTAGAACGAATACCTTGCGCCAAGCGTGACGGTTCTGTTGATAAGGTCCGCGCTGCTTTCGCCGCCCCACCAGTCTTGGCTATTTACTCCGTCGATGACCGCATATTTAAAGCCTAGGTCGAATGCAAGATAGTCTGTGGCTGCCCATGCCGCGCCGAACATTCCCGCATAGGCAATTCCGCCGCCAACATTGACCCAATCATTGCCAGCCCAGTCTGTCCATTTCAAACGGTTGCCAAGCCCATAGCCAAATCCGGCGCCGACATACGGACGTATCGCCCATTCTTTGCTGCCAAAGTCGGCATAGCCGTTCAGCAGAATAGTATGATTGACCATATCGAATCTGCCCCAATTCCACCCATTGGTCTTGCTGAAAGTATATTCCAATTCCGCGCGGAGCGTCATTGATGTATCTACATCGTAAGCGATACCGCCGGCGAACGCACCGGTAAATCCGCTCATATTTCTGTATCCGTCTATGTAGCCGTTATCGGGGTCTCCGTTTGTGTAGTAAAAGTTCATACCGCCGTCGGCGATTCCGCCCTTCAGCGATACATACGGCGCAACCGCCGCCTGCGCCGCGCCAGCGGCCAGAATGATTGCAGATGTTAAGAGAAGTTTCTTCATGATTATTCCTTTTTTATTTTGACTATCGCTCGGATAGTTAATAGGAATATTATCAATTGCGGAAACGCATTACAATAGGAAAATTGTTTGTCAAAATTAATTGACTGGATTGCTTCGTCGCTACCGCTCCTCGCAATGACAAGGGAGAGGGTGCCCGGGGCACGCAGTCTAAAACAAACACCGAATTGTCATTGCGAGCAGAGCGAAGCAATCCAGTATAAAAAGGGATAAGTTTCCGCGGCGGGAAAGATATTTGGACCAAGTAAAACTAACGCGGATGTTCGGCGCTGTTTTTCTCCACGACTTGCTGCACGGTATTGATGAAATTCTTGCCGAAATGTCTGTCGGGCTTGCGCTTATTAAACAACCCGGCGATTTTTAGGCGCACGGTATAAAGCAGTTTCGGCCCAAGTTTTTTCTTTGTCTCCGCCATTGTCAGTCTTCTTCCTTTTCAGGCCCCGGCCTGCGCCGGGGTGACAACGGCGCTGTTCCTGTTCGACCTATGATTTAATCCTCTTCCTTCTCTGGAATCTCTCCATTGGCGCTCAGCAGCACAGCTATCCATCTTGTCCGGTCGAACTGCGCCGTGATTATGAATGTCGCCACCAGCAGAGGCACGCTGAAGAACGCCCCGGCGATGCCCCAAAGCATTCCCCAAAATACCAGATTCACCAATATTGCCAAGGTCGACAGGTTCAGCGTTTTGCCGGTCAGTCTCGGTTCCAGCAGATTGCTGAATACTATCTGCAATGCTATCAGCCCCAGCGCAACCATTATCGGCGTGTTAAGCGTGGACGACATCGCAAGCGAATAAAGAATAGGCAGCGTAACCGCCAGAATAGACCCAAATGTTGGTATGTAATTAAAGAGGAATATGATAAACGCCCAGACGCCCGCGAACTCTATCCCCATATAGCGCAGCCATAAATAGGAACACAGCGCCGTCGCAATCGAAATAAAGGTCTTCATAAACATGTATTTCTTCATGTTCTCGTCGATGCTGGCCAGAATGAAGCGCATTTTTCCGAATTGTTTTTTCTCAGGGAATAATGCCGCCAGCTTTTTGCCGAACGTGCTTTGCTCTATGAACATAAACAATATATATATAAGCACAAGGCCCAAGGTCATTGTCATGCTGGCCGCCGAAGCGCCGATATACGCCGCGATGCGCGTCAGATCCGGCAGGCGGTCCGCGTCTATCGCAATCCCCAGCGCTCCCGTTAAATAATTCAGCAGCATGTGTATCTTGAATTGAATCTCGGGCAGGCGCATGGTCAGTTGCTGCGCCATCGGGCGTATCTGGGTTGTAAAAGCATAGACCAATCCGCCAAAGGTCGCCAGAGACAGCAGAAATGCCACTCCGTCGAAAATGCGGCAGGTCACGGGCGATATGAAATGCGAGAACTTCGTCAGTTTGCATTCCCGGCTGAAAGGCATGACTTTTCTATAATAAGCCGCGATGGCGTTTATCAAATACCACAGAAAACCCGCGATCAGCAAGGGCACGAACAAAGCCCGCCCCACAAACAGCAGAAACAAAATCCCCAGAAAAATAATTAATCCGTTCATGCTCTCTCCGCGAGCTAGAGTAAAGATTTTTCGGCAAAGCCGAAAAATCAGAGTAGGAGAGTAAAAGAGTAGGAGAATAATCTGATACTCTCTTAATCTTCTACTCTGTGCGCGAAGCGCACGCTACTCTGCCGGCAAAGCCGGCATTACTTCCGTTATTTCAATCTGTTCTTGTATCATTGTCGGTTGCTTTTGATAATCATACGCGCTTTTGCCCAGCAGGCCCAGGATAACGACTATATTTAAAATCATAGCGATTGAGGCGTACAACCCGCCAAGATTGTCGCGCAGTCTTTTCCAATACCTCAGGCATAAAATGATAATTGCGGATATAACGCCGAACAATATCATATTCGTAAGTTGGGAACTCATAAGCGCCATTCCGACCGCAAGTATCACCACGAACGCGATTAGTGTATTTCTCCGGCTTGCCGTTATCCATCCCGACAGCCCGTTCCAGAATTTCGACTTCGCGCTTACGACCTGATTCTTCTTCGCGCTGTCGGCAACCAAAAATCCCGAGTACCAAAACAGGCCTATCCCAAAAGGTATGGAAAGCCACAGCTTCCATTTGGCCGCGCCCTGGGCCCGCGCGCGGACGAACAGCAGCTTGATTTCCAACAGACCGATGCCGCCCAGATAAATCAGCAGAAGAAGAGTGCTAAGGCCCAGGGCCATCAGTTGCTCGAACGTGGCGGCGGCCTGCGTCTGCAAGGCTACCGCGCCGGCCGCCGCTATCAGCACCAAGGACAGCAGGCTTTTGGCTATGTTCAGCATGACGAAGCTTTTCTGATCCAGCGGGTCGTCATGCGTCCAGCGAATCAGCTTGTAAACGGAAAACGCGGAAATCGCCGCGACGGCCGCAAGTATAATCCTGGGCGCCCAGATGATCGCCGCCAGGGACGGCGTGCGGAATATGAGGTTGGTTATAACCATAGTTATTCCGAACAATACCGCGAACAGCACCGTGAATTTCAGCGGGGCCCAAAATAGCCAGGTTATCATTTTATTGTTCGAGACGCGAGACGCGAGATGCGAGACGCGTGGTTCGGAATGTGTTACGGTCTTTTTTATTTCTTTATTATTTTTCGCGTTTCGCGTTTCGCGTTTCGCGTCACGTTTTTGTTTTGTTGGCATGACGAATCCTTTATTTATTGCTTTATCATTATATCACAATTTTGCCTTTATCCAAAGTCGTGATTGCGGTCGGACAGGCCAATTCCGTGAATTTTTCCTGGTGGGAAATAAATAGGAATGTTGTCTTTGGCATTTCATTCATAAGCCCCGCGAACAATTTTTGGGCGCTTGCGTCCGCGCCGGAATCAGGCTCGTCCAGAATCGCCAGCTTTGGCGCAGTCAAAGCCAGGCGCAGGAACATCAGACGTTTCCTTTCGCCCCCGCTGAAGCCCACGTTAATGCTGCGGTTCAGCCATTCCTTTGGAATATCCAGGCGCGTCCGCGCAGTTTCCAGCCGCTCTAAAAATTCGCCCATCGATAATTCTTTCCCCGTTTGGAAATGCGCATGCGCCGCGGCCGAATGCTTCAAAAAGCTGATTACGGTCAGGCCCGGAATTTCCGGCACGTTCTGCGCGCCGATGAATATCCCCAACAGGGCGCGGGTCGTCGCGTTTTCATTCGTGATGTTGCGGCCTTCGAAAGTGATGGAGCCCGATTCTATTTTATAATCCGGGTTGCCGGCGACGGTTTGGGCCAGCGTGGTCTTGCCGCTGCCGTTGCGCCCGCGCAGCAGGTGCCTCGCGCCGTCCGCGACCGTCATATTAATATCATGCAGCAGGATTTTCCCTTGATAAGAAACGGTAAGGTTCTTGATTGACAGAATCATTTTATATCCTTGGTATTTTTAATATTGTACAAAAGAATATCCTTTTTGTCATTTTAAATTTATGTTATTATAGCATAATAAACAGGAGTTTAAAATGGCGGACATTATTTATGATGCTTTGAAAATTGTCGTTGCAAAAAAGAAGGATAGGTCTGAACCAACAGCGAAATTTGCGGAAAATATAATCGAACAGAAATATACTCTGCAGCAAATCACAATGGTATTCGTGGAGGATGATTATAAGCCCAAAGGTTATAGTAAAGATATGAAGGCCGCGCTGAAAGAAGGCTGGGGAAAATACCGCAAAAAAATCAGAAAGACGATTTATGGAATATTGCTTCAAATAGCATTCAAGATGAACAAGGATAAAGAACTGGTATTGCGGTTACCAGTTGATGAAAATGTTTTATCAGCTTTGAGAGTTCTGAATTTTATGGTAGGCGACGCCAGGGCTTATAAGGGCCTGGGCTATACTAAAAATGCTGCTGCATATTTCAGCGGCGTTTTTTCCCAGATGCTTGATTTCGCAGGCAAAGAGCTGAAGGAAAATAAAAATCTTAAAAAACTGGCCGAACAAAAAACTTCATTCCAGCAGATTAAGTACGCACAGATTCCTGTTAAGAAAAAAAACCGCCTTGAAAAGATAAGCGACAAAATATTCGGCGCGAAGAAATTCAAGAATTTTGCGGAAATCGACGAGTTTTTGGAATCTGTCGGAAGCAGGGGAGAAACCTTTGACACTCAGACGACGATAGATTTGATGTCCGAGTTGGCGCGCATTGAGAACAAACAGAATAGCTATCTGGAATATCACTATATGGCGCTGAATAAAGATGTAAAGTATGTAGTCTTGGAAGATTTTAGCGATGACTATAAAGAGGCTTTACGGAAAATAATTCCTTTGAGTCATAAGCGCGCCGCTTTGGCCGCTGCCGAGTTTTTCGAAAAAGAAAAGAAATATCCCGCCCACGCATTTTACATAAGAAATGCGTTATTGCCGGAGTGGAATAAATATGAATCGCTTTTATCGCCCTCGAAGACAATCTTAAGGGCCAGGCTTAAGGTTCTGTCGAAACTCCACAGGCCGTATAATCCCTTCGCAAGGCGAAAAGAAGAAAGCGGTTTTGTTTCTGCATGCGGATCGGATAAAGCAGAAAAGATGAGATAAAAAATTCCAAAGGATTTATTTGGCAGCGCCGAGAGCCATTTGTATAAGCTGTTTCGATTCCACCAAGAACTCCATCGGCAGGCGGGAAATTACCGGCGACGCCATTCCGCCAACGATTAATGCGGTCGCTTCGTCCTCGGCAATGCCGGCGCAATTCAGATAGAGCAGGGCGTCCGCGGAAATCGCGCCGGTTGTTGCCTCGTGGCTTTGATCATTTTCCCCGTTCCCATGGATTATTGTTGGCAAGGTATTCAATACCGCGGACGAGCCAATAAGCCGGCTGTCGCACTTGCTTGCGTTTTTTCCGCCATGCGTTTTTGGGCCGAATGAAACCAGCGAACGGAATGTCTGCACGGATTCTTCCAACGCCACCCCGTAAGAGACTATATTGGACGTGGTATCGTTTCCGATGTGAATCATTTTCGTGCCGGTATCGGCTTGCTGCGTTCCGCGAGTAATTGATAGCGAGTAAAAATCACTGTGCGCGCCATCACCGGTCAGAATAGTCGAAGGATATTTCCAAGTCTTCGCGCTGCCGATTTCAACTTGGGTCCAAAGAAGTTTTGCGCCCGCATCGCACTGCCCGCGCTTTGTGACGAAGTTATAAATGCTTTGCGCCCAGTTCTGCACGGTCGCATATTTTACAATCGCGCCTGCATGCGCGATAACCTCCACAACGCCGCTGTGCAGTTGATGGCCTGTGCGCCGCGGCGCGCTGCAGCCTTCAAGATAAGATAATTCCGCGCCTTCATCGGCAATGATAAGAGTGCGTTCGAACTGGCCGATTTTTGCGGTTTCTATGCGAAAATATGACGCCAGATCAATCGGGCATTTCGTATTTTTTGGAACATAAACGAAAGTCCCGTCCGAAAATACCGCCGCGTTCAGGCCTGCGAAAAAATTATCCGCGGCCGGCACCACCATGCCCAGATATTTTTTTACCAGGTCCGGATGCTTTTCCACTGCTTCGGAAAACGGCAGAAAGATGATTCCCAGTTTTTCCAATTCCGCAGTATAGCTGGTATGCACGCTGCGGCTGTCTATTACCGTATCCGTCGCCATGCCCATCAGCGCTTTTTTCTCGACCAAAGGAAGCCCCATCTTATCATAAATCTTTTCCAAGTCGGAATTGTCGACCGGCGCGGCTTCCTTGTAATAATTTAATGAGTCATAATCAATCGGAGCATAATCAATTTCGCCCCAATGAGGCTCACTCATTTTTTCCCAAGCATCATACGCGGCCAGACGCCAATCCAACAGCCACTTTGGCTCGTTGCGTTTTTGCGAGATAGAAATAATAGTTTTTTTGTTCAACACACAATAACCATACACTCAAAAAACAAAAAAATAAAGCGGGCAAGAAACCGATTGACAAATTGCTTTGTTGTGCTATCGTTAGTCCGAATTGAAAAGGGATTAAAAATGTCAAACAAAACAAACCCGATGAAAAAATTTGCTAACCTTTCTTTAGGGTGGCAAGTGCTGATTTGTTCTCCGGCGATAGTATTGCTGTATTATACCATATTCACGATAAAAGATCCGTCTATGCGTCCGGTTATCCTTAATGAAAAAAACATCAACATTGCCAAAGATGATGCACCGCGCACATTTAAACGTCTTGAAGACAAAGTAAACACTGCACGGGAACAGATGATTTACTGGGACGAGGAATGCAAACTGCAATCACATGGATACAACTGCGAGATAGCAAAAGATGCAAAAAAAGAATACAGAGACGCCAAACGCGAATTCCGCCGATTCCAAAGGGATGCGGTAAGAAGGTATAGATTAAAATAAAGATTGAATTATGCAAAACGCCCGTTCGGGCGTTTTTTAGTTGTCTGCCAGCTGTCGCGCTTGTGCCAGCAAGGTCATCGTCTGGCCCAGCAGTCCGTCAGAAAACGCCGACGCCAGCAATCCTTCCGGATCCGTCGCCGTCAGGTAAGTCAAAAACTTCGACGCGTGATCCGAATAAATATCCGCCGCCCGCGCGATGCCCCCGTCCAATTTTATCGCCTGGCGGATTTGCTCCAGCACGTACGGATTTTTTGAGTATTCGTCCATCAGTCCGCCGGCCCATTGCCACAGAGGATGCTCGGGCGTTTCGCGCGGAGCGATCCCTGCCGCCGTCGCGACTGGAATCAGATGTTGCAGCAAATCCTGGTAAATTATTTCGGAGTTCTGAGCGACCGCGTTCGTCGCCGCGCGGGATTTCAGCGCGCTTTGCATTCTTGAAATCACGGCCGTCTGCAAGCTCAGCTTTGCCCCAAGCGTATTGATCTTGCGGAAAAGCAACGCGATCATTACGATTGTCAGAAACCCTATCACGATCAAGACGACTGAAAAAATATCGATATTCATTTCCATGGAGAAATCCTTTTGGTGGATTCTAACACAAATTTTTGCAAATGCAAAAACGAAACGCGTGACGCGAAATGCGAGATGCGTAAATTGTGCAACGATATATAGTGTTGCATTATGCGCGCGTTTCGCATTTCGCGTTTCGCGTCACGTAATAACCCTTGACGGCGATTCGCACAAATTGCTATAATAGACCTATATAAAAGGTAAGGATAAGGATAATGTTCCGAAAGTTCTTGATTTTCGCGCTATTCGCGACAGCCTGCGGGTATGTCTTCGCGGCAGATTCCACGGCGCAGTACGATGTTTGGCCCGCACCGGGGTCCGAGGCCGACATTCAATTCTATGATTCAATCTATCCCGTCGTTCAGGCCGAAGATCCCGAAAACGTCCGCATAGTTTCAAAAATTGGCGCGGACCTTGTCGTGGAAAATAACTTCAATCTGGGCGGCGGCATGCGCAATGTCTTTTCAGGCGGCGCGGATATGACTCATCCGTTTCAAGCGCCCGCCGGGTTCAATATGTTCGAAGGTCGCGCGGAAATGCCGCTGATGCACGCGGAAATGCTGGAAGACGACGGCAGCGCCGTTCTGGCCATGTCTCGGTCCGATAGAGGCAAAATCACAAAAAGCGGAAAAGTGAAAAGAGTCGGGAATAAGCGCGCCGCAGGTTCGATGGATAATATCACGGGTATGAGCGGGGCGTTCGATGAATTCGGCAACGAGACCGGCGGAATATCGCTGGCCGATGTCTTGGCAAGCAACGGCAGAGTGTTCGATGAATTCGGCGATGAAGTATGGACGGGCGCTGGCCCGATACCTGATGATATCATGGTCGGCTCGTTCGATGAATTCGGCAATGAAACGAATGCGAAAGTCGCCAGAAGAACGCTGAATGATGTCATGGCGGGCGGAGGCAAGCTGTTCGATGAATCCGGAAATGAGATAAGGCTGGGCGGCGCCAGATCGTTTGACGACAGCATGATCGGCATGGGCGGTGCGTTCGATGAGTTCGGAGACTATATCTCGGACGGTTCGTATGACGAGTTCGAAGACGACAGCGGAGAATTTTACGGCTTCGCGGACGAAGAAAGAAGCGCGCCGGGCATATCGAACTATGGCGAGATAGAGGTCGAGGAATCCATGGGCGGGGCAATGGCGCGGAGCGCGGCAAACGACCAGGTGCGTTCGTGGGTCGTCGCCAGCGGGCAGACCTTGCGCAGCATCCTGCAGGAATGGAGCGACAAGGAAGGCTGGGATCTGGTATGGAGCACCGCGCGCGAATATCCAATCCAGGCTTCGGCGGTGTTCAAAGGACGCTTTATGGACGTGGCATCCGCGCTGGTGCGAAATTTCAGCCGCGCGGATCCGGTGCCATACGCAAAGTTCTTTAAAGGCAACCGCGTTCTGGTCGTGACGACGAACGAAGAATAGTCACTAGTAGCTAGTCGTTAGTCGCTAGTAGGGAGAGATATATGAAAAAAATTATAAAAATATCTGTGCTCTGTGCTCTATGCTCTGTGCTCTGGCTTGGCGGCTGCGCCAAAAAGGAAAGCGCTCAGGTCGCGTCGACAATCGATCAGGATTTCATCAATGCGTTCGACGCTTTCGAGATGTCTAAAAATCCGAAAGCGAAAATTTCCAACGATACCGTGTCCGCTTCCGAAGGCGTCTGGCTGGGCAACAGGTCGACAGTCTTGGAGCACAGAAACAATCTGCCGCGCAAGTTCGAGAACGACGCCGGAATCACGATTATGTTGAACGAGCCGGTGACTCTGCAGATATTGGCCAACAATATATACTCCATCACGGGCTTGCCGATCAAGATAGACAGCCAGATAAATCAGGAAAAATTAAAACGCACGATGGGCGTCGCCTATACGGGGCGCTTGTCCGGACTGCTGTCCCAGGTCGCGACGGACTTGGACCTGCTGTGGTACTATGACAAAACCAACATAGTGTTTTACGAGACCGAGACCAGGACTTTTGCCTTGTTCGCCTTGGGGACCGACGTAAGCTATCAGTCGGCGATACGCACGGATGACGGAAACCAGGTATCCTTGGAATCGAACCTGCGCGAGTGGGAAGAAGTTGAAAAGACTTTGGAATCAATCGTTGACGGAGCTGCCGACGCCAAGTTCACGGTGTCGCGCGCACTTGGCACGATCACGGTGACGGCGCCCCCAAGCGTGTTGAACCGCGTCGGCGATTATATAACAAGACAGAACAGGCGCTTGGCGCAGTTGATAACGATCGACGTGAAAGTCTTGCAGGTATCGATAAATAACGGATCGGCGTTCGGCCTGAATCTGGCCGCGGCGATTAATGCGGCATCCGGCCTTACCATTGCGGCGGAGCCGTCAAATACCTTAGGAGCCGTATCCAATGCGAATACGTTGAATATCGCGGTTCTGGGGGCCAATGCAGCAGGAACGGCCAACGGCAGCCTGGACACCATACAAGGCAGCAAGGCGCTGATTACGGCCTTGTCGACGCAAGGCAAAGTTTCGCTTGTGACCAATGTCGGAGTCACCACGCGCAACAACCGCATCGCGCCGGTATCCAACACCAGAAAGCGCGGATACATCAAACGGTTTGAATCGCGCAACTTTACGACTGTGGAAAGCTCCACAGTGGACCAGGAAGATTTGGAAACCGGATTCTCGATGCAGCTGCTGCCGAACGTATTGGATAACGGCAAGGTCTTGCTGCTGTTCAAAATGAGCATACGGGAATTGATAGCGCTTAGGAACGAGACGATAGGCGCCGTAACGCTGCAATTGCCCGAAGTGGAAGAGCGCAGCTTTATGCAGGAAGTGGTCATGGAATCCGGCCAGATTCTGGTTCTGTCGGGATTCGAACGGCATGCTAATAACGATACGCGCTATGGCATCGGCGATCCGGACTTCATAGCGTTGTCGGGAAGCCGCGATTCCAGCAGCACGCGCGACGTGCTGGTCGTGATTCTGACGCCGCAGGTATTGATATCTCCGCTTGATGCGGAACGCAGAATACAACAGCACTGGGGCGCACCGTTGAATTAATTAGGTGGGGTCGCGATTCCCCTCCACAGGAGGGGAACACCAAAAAGGATAAACCATGTTCTACAAAATAGGATTTTACGTTTTATTGGCAATCGTCATCGCCGGCGTGTGGGTGTTCATACGCGCCAATCCGATGAAAAACGAAGGCGCGGCATCCTGGACGGAATTCTATTCCGATGCGCCGGCGGAAACGATGAAGTTCTTGGCCGATAATTTTGGAATTGGGGCTGAAAAATTTGCGGACGGGGCGGAAAACAACGGAATGGATTATTTCAGCCTGAAGGCAAAGGGACAATTCTGGCCTTTCGCGGGTGTTATGGATGTGACCAAATTGCCGATAGAGGCGAAGGTGCCTCCCCATACGATGGTATATCTAACCGTGAAAGATTATGATGCGACGCATGCGAAAATTATTGCGGACGGCGCAACCGCGATGCTGGTCGGCGAATATGCGGCCGGTATGAAATTCGGAATATATCAGATTCCCGGCGGGCTGACAATCGGCGTCGCCCAGTACGGGGTGAAGAAGTAATTATCTCACCGGAACACCTGCGCGCGGGGAAATATCCACCCACCGAAATCTTCGATTTCGTTGGGGCCCGGGATGGCTCACGTACGTCTTTGTACGCTACACCATCTTTCCCCGCACGCATTTGATACACTGAATGTGAATAATTCGATTTTTTGTCGCGGCGTTGCCGCGATTTTCTTTTTTGACAATTTATGATATAATCTTAAACAAAGGAGAGAAGGTTTTTATTATAAAAGGACAAAAAATGAAAGACAATTTGGAAGCCTTTGGGATAATTCATGATGATTTGCAGATATACGCGCTGATGAAGCATGCGGTGGATAAAAAATACAAAGTGGAACCAAGGCAGCGGGGGATAGGGGCCAATCATATTATATATAACTGGGCCGAGGCGGGAACCACGGCAAGCGGCGAAATCTCGTTTAATAAATTACAGCAATTCTGGGATGAATTGAAAAATGCCGGAATCACCGGCGGGGATGTCGTCGCCTTGAAAGAATTATTCGAGCAAATGCAATTATCTCTTGATTATTGGAACGACTTGGTGAAAGAAGGTCATTCGACCAATGCCCCGATGCTAATCGCCAAGACAAAGCCGATAGTGGACGAGTATAACGAATACAGCGCCAAGGTGCAGGCCAGGCTTAATGAAATAATCAGCAAGATGCCCCAAGATAAAAATATTCCGGTAATAGAACAAGATAAAAAGCTGTTCTTCGCCCTGACTGACGAATTGAGGAAGCTCGCGCCGAATATATTTACCAAAGATAATATCTCGGATCTCACCACGTCCACAGGGGTAAAAGCGCTGGGCGACATGATGGCGAACAGGCGGCCGCTGGGTATGAAAACGGAAAAAGCCGGCTTGCTGAAATCCACGAAATTGCGCCGCGAAACCTTGAAGCTTAAAATCAAAGGATTCAACGATACGGCGGATAAACATTTGAAAGGATTGAAAGACAAAGAGCTGTGCAAGACCGTCGGGGAAGAACTTTTGAAAGGCGCTAATCTGAAAACCATCGAAAGTGGATATAACAACGCCATCGCCAATGCGAAAAAAGAAAATGAAAAAACGGTCGGCGAATATCTGGCCAAGTACAAGCTGGATTATAAAAAGCTTGGAAATTTATTGGGCCAAGACCCGGCCGAGTATAAAACGGAATTGCTTCGGGCGCGGGCCAAGGCTAATGTCGGCACCGGCTCTAACAAATTCGGCGCCGTAGAGGCGGACCAAAGGGCCGAAAAGGCGATAGCCGGACTTAAACAGAAAATAAACGAAGGAATCGACGCCGTTATCGCAAGCGGCGATAAAAAGAAAATCTCGGACAAAATCTTGGCGCTTAAAGGAAAATATCCTGAAATGAAAGACGAGATCGCAAGACTGGCCGCTGCGGCAAGGCAGAAAGGATAAAAGAATAAAGATTTAACAAAAAATCCCGCGGTTGGCGGGATTTTTATTTGATCGCATTCGCTTTCTTGGTCAGGCGCGAGACTTTGCGGCTGGCGCGCTTTTTCGGCATAGTTTTTTTCGCCGCCTTCATCAGCTTGCTTTCCGCTGCGCGGGTCGCCGCGGTCGCGAGCTGCTTATCGCCGCTTTCGATCGCTTTCACTGCCTTTTTCACCGCTGTTTTCGTAGCCGTGCGGCGCGCCGTATTAACGGCGTTCTTCTTTACCGTTATCAGAATACGTTTCTTGGATGATTTATGATTTGCCACTTTTTGTCCTTTTATTTGTTGCAAGTTCGGTGCTATTCTATATTCAACAAAGGAGAAAAGCAAATGATTTATGCAATTTTGTTGGCGGCCGCCTATCTGCTGGGCAGCATTCCGTTCGGATGGTTATTGGTAAAACTGCTGGGGCGGGGCGATTTGCGTAAAATCGGCAGCGGCGGTACCGGCGCAACCAATGTCGGCAGAGTCTTGGGACTTTCCGGCTTTGTCGGCGTCTGGGCGCTTGATATGGCAAAGACGATCGCCGCCGTTATGATTGGCGCGCATTTCATATCTCCCGCATTCGGCGCGCTATGCGGATTTTTCGCCATCTTCGGGCATTGCTTTCCGATATGGCTGAAGTTCCGCGGCGGCAAGGGAAACGCCGGCATGTTCGGCGTTCTGCTGGCTGTAAACCCGATTATGTTCATCGTGGTCGGAATCGAATGGCTGCTGGTTGCCATTACTACAAGGTATTCCAGCCTTGGGGCGATAGTCGGATTTCTTGTCATGCCGCTTTTGGGGTTTGCGGTCGGTTTTAATATGGGCTTGGTTTTCGTTGCTATTGCCGCGCTGTGTCTGTTCCAGCATCGCGAGAATATAAAAAGGTTGTTGGCCGGCACGGAATCGAAGATGCAGATGAATATAAAAAAGCTGGCGATTGTGCTGGTTATAGTCGGATTGATTCTGACCGGGATAATGATTGCAATAAATGTCTGATTTGTTTCATAAGCTTTTAATCTTAAGGACGCCGGGAATCGGACCTGTGAAATATGCGCAGCTTATAGAACAATTCGGCTCCGCGGCCGCGGCGGCCGAATCTTTGCTGACCGACCAAACGCTGGTTGAGCAGGTAGCGCGTGAGATGGACTTGGCGCACCGGATTGGCGTGACATATATATGCGACGACAGCGAAGAGTATCCGAAGTTATTTCGCGAGATAAAAAATCATCCGCCGATTTTCACTGCGCGCGGGAATCTTGCGACCTTGGCAAAGACTGCCGTCGCAATGGTCGGCACGCGTAACGCGACCGCCGCCGGCCTGCGGTTTATGTCGGAACTTGCGGAGGCTTTCGCATCAAACGGCTATGCGGTGGCATCCGGCATGGCAATGGGCACGGATACGGCCGCGCATAGCGGCGCTTTGCGCGCAGCAGGCGACCAGCAAACTATCGCGGTCTTGGCCGGCGGAGTTGATTATATCTGGCCCCTTGAAAACGAGCGTCTGTATCACTATATATGCGAGCGAGGCGCGATAATAAGCAGAATGCCGGTCGGCACCGTTCCGGTCGCAAGCAACTTTATTCGACGAAATAGGGGAATCGCGGCAATTTCCGAAAAACTGATATTGGGCGAGGCGGATTTGAAATCAGGCAGCATGGCGACCGCCGGATTTGCGCTGGAATACGGGCGCTCGGTCTTTGCGATTCCAGGGCATCCGTCTGACGAACGCTCTCGCGGTCCGAATCAGTTGATAAAGGATGGCAAGGCGAGGCTTTGCATGGGAATTTCCGATTTTTTCGACGATATCGAGAAAACTGAAAGCATAAGACATAAATCGCAAATGACGGATAACGACGTTCTTGATAAGATAGGAACAGTTCCCGTATCCGAGTCTGTATTGACCGAACTTGTCAAAAAACCGATATCCGAAATCAAGAGCGAATTGGTCGCCTTGGAACTGTCTGGAAGAATTAAAAAACTGGATACGGGATATGTGAAAATATAATCCGTCGGATGTCAATACAGTGTCTATACAATGCGCGGAAAACCGGCAAAAAACCGAATCGGACACAAGAAAAAAATTTTTCAAAAAAACGTTAAAAAAATTTGCTATTCGGTTTTTTTGATATAAATTCCATTCGTAACACAACGAAACACAAATCGCTAATTAGCGGGACAAATAACTCTTTCGGGGAAGGAAAGGAGACTTGTTATGCAGGCAGCGGCTTCGATACAGGTTCGGGCGACAAACCCGGAATCTATCCGAAAAGCTATCGCAGCAAAAATGCCCGCTGGCGTTTATGAATCTTGGATCGCCCCGCTGAAAGTCTCCGTCTTCGAAAATAATCTGAATATCGTCGCTCAAAATCAATTCTCCGCCGATTTTATCAAAAGAACTTATCTTAATATTCTGGAATCCGTCGCGGCGGATTTGGGACTGGCATTATCCATTGGGGTGGGGCGCGCCGCGCAAACGGTCACGACATCGGTCAATGATAATAATGTTTCGGAGTTTCGCCCGTCGCGGCCGCTTCGCGTCGTCGCCGAGGTTAAGAATGCTTTTGACGATTTTATCGTTTCGGAAGAGAACTCTTTCGTGGTTTCGGCGGCGAAAAAATTGGCGAGCGGTACGGTCAGTTTTTCGCCCCTTTTCATTTACGGCGCGCCGGGTTCTGGCAAAACCTTGCTGGCGAATTGCATAAATACGGCCGCGAACGGCCAAGTGCTGATGATGACGGGCGCCGGGTTCGTATCCGAATTCCTGCGCGCTATAAACGAAAAGTCCGTTTTCGCTTTTAAGGATTTCTGCCGCAATTGCGACACTTTTATACTGGACGATGTGCAGTGTCTCTCCGGCAAGCGCGCCTGCACTGACGAATTCCTGTCGCTGGTTTTGGACTTGATTCGGAATGGAACAAACGTTGTCCTGACCGCGAACGCGGCTCCCGCGAGTCTGGGGGGATTCGACCGCCGCGTGCAATCGGTCTTGGCCAGCGGGCTGACGGCGGATCTGACGGCGCCGAACCGGACGGTGCGCAGGCTGATGCTGGGACGCGCGGGCGCGCCCGCGGATGTCGCGGACGCTTTGTCCGGGCGCATTGCGGCGGACGGGCATCTGGTTGCGGGGGTGCTTAAAAAAATCAGCGCATATAGTGAGTTGATGGATGAAAAAGTCACGGTTGAAGTCGCGGAAAGGCTGCTGTCTGATTCGCTGCAGAAAAACAAAACCCCAACGGGGATGGTTCGTGCGATGTGCGACAAGACGGGGGTTTCGTTCGATGCGGTATGCAGTCCGGCAAGGACGCGCGCCATAGTCCGCGCGCGGCAGATAATGATGTTCGCACTGAAATCCGCGACGAAATTGTCTTTGTCTGAAATAGGGCGCTTGATGGGCGACCGAGATCATGCGACGGTGCTGTATGGAATCGCCCAAATTGAATCCGCGCGCAAGACCGACTTGATCCTGAATGCTGAACTGGAACAGATGATAAACGAATGCAAATAAAAAACCGCCCGTTGGGCGGTTTTTTATTTCAGCTTTTTTATTTTCTTTATAAAGTCGTATGTGTAAGTTCCCCCCGACCACCAACTGGCGGCAAACGACAGCCACAATCCCCAGATGCATATATACGGCAACGCTATCAGGAAGTAAAGCAACGCCTTGCCTGAAATCGGCCCGGTAATGCTGGAGCCCAACGCGATTAGCAGGAAAAACGCTCCGACAGACACCATCTGCAAAAATGTTTTTACCTTTGCCATAGAAAAATATCCGTTTTTGCTGTCCACCGGCATTTCTATTTTCTGCGAGCCCAGGAACTCGCGCAGGCCGCTGACATAAATCTCACGCGATACCATCAGTATGATCGGAATCAGAACGAACCACATACGCATCACCACCGCCAGGATAATCATGGAGTTGATTACCAGCAGCTTGTCGCCGATGTGATCCAGAACCCCGCCGATTTTGGTGACGACCTTGTATTTCTTGGCCAGATACCCGTCAAAGAAATCGCTGATTCCCGCAAGCGAGAAAAGTACGAACAGCGTCCAATGCATTTGGAACAAGAATGCCGGAATTATCGCGAACGCCGCGACGATGCGAAAAATTGATAGTGAATTTACAAGTGCTTTCATTAGCCCACTCCTTTTGTGTAAAAGAATTATATCATATTATTTCTTTTTCTTATATCTCTTTATGCTGTCCATGATAATCTTGTCCGCGGTTTCGCGGTCGGCCCAGCCGATGACTTTCGACCAGGATTTCGGCTCTAGGTCTTTGTAATGCTGGAAGAAGTACTCGATTTTGGCGCGCAGTATCGGCGGCAGCCATTCGGTATGCGAAGTTCGCGTATGAAACGGGTCGATTTTGTCCGTGGGCACGCAGATGATTTTCTCGTCGCCGCCGGCATTGTCTTCCATTATCAGCGCGCCGATGGGGCGGACTTCGATTAGAACGCCGGGGCGCAGGGCGGCGTTGCATACGACCACGCAGTCCAGCGGGTCGCCATCATCGCCCAAGGTTCCTGGGAAATATCCATAGTTCGCCGGATAGGCCAGCGGCGTGTGCAGGATTCTGTCGACGCGCAGCAAGCCCGTTTCCTTATCGATTTCATATTTCACGGTGCCGTTTTCGGGCACTTCTATGACGGCGGTCATAATTTTGGGCGGCTCCTTGCCGGGCTTGATGTGTTCGATGCTCATTGTGGTTCCTTTTTTTGGAATGATATCACAAACGACGCGCCCGCGCTAAAATTTTATTTCCTATATTGTAAAGATAAATAAATAATCCCGCATTTGCGGGATTATATTACATACGTATCGGCATAAGGATGAATAATGCGTCCGTTTTCTTGTCCTTGGACTTTATGATCGTCGGGCTCAGCGGTTCCTGCATTTCTATCTGGAACTTGTCGCCTTCGACCTGGTTCGCGATATCCAGCAAGAACTTCACATTGAACGCGATCGCAAACGTATCGTCGCCGTTATATTCAATATCTATTTCCTGCGTCGCCGCACCAGCATCCGGGCTGGACGCGTTGATAACCAGCCGGTTCATGGAGAATTCCAACTGCACGGACTTTGTTTTATCCTGGCTGGCGATGGATACCAAATCAACCGCGCTGATAAATTGCTTTCTGTCGATGGTTGCGATTTTGTCGTTGCCCTTTGGAATCACCACGCGATAGTTCGGATACTGCGCGTCGACCAGCTTGCTGGTAAGCGTCGCGGCGCCAACTGTAAAGCGCGCCTTGGTATCCGACAACTCCACCGTGACATCATCAACAGTTGCGTCTTCAAGCAGTTTTGACAGCTCTCCGATAACGCGGCGCGGCAAGATAACCGCGGGCATTTCCGCGCTTCCCTCCGGCGCCGCCATCTGGCATAACGCCAAGCGCTGGGAATCCGTCGCGACCGCGGTAAGCATCTTGTGCTTGCCTTCCTCGGTAATATGAAAGTAAATCCCGCCAAGGTGATAACGCACGTCGTCGGTCGGAATCGCAAACTTCGTCTGATTGATAAGGTGCGCCAGATCCCCGGTGGTCATAGCGAACTTGGTCGTCAGATTGGCGTTCGCCATCATGGGGAAGTTTTCTGCCGGCAGCGTGGGCAAGCGGAACACCGCGCGCCCGGATGATACGACCAGTTGGTCGCCGGATTGCTTGAACTTGATTTCCGCATCTTCGGGCAGTTTGCGCGTGATGTCGTACAGCATCTGCACAGGCACGGTGATTTTCCCCGCCAGCGTGATGTCGGCCGGAACATGCTCGATCAATTCCAAGTCTACATTAGTCGCGGAAAGCACCAAGTCGTCCGAGACCTCCATCTTCACATTCATCAAGATTGGCAGAGTCGCGCGTTTTTCCACGATAGACTGCATATGCCCCAGCGCCTTTATCAGAACTTGGCGAAATACTGAGAATTCCATACTAAACTCCTATTATATAAGTATATCCTGAGGGAGATTTTACAAAAAACGCCGATTCGGGGCAAGGGTAAAAAATCCGCCGGCAAAGCCGGCGAATTTTTTAATTTTCAATTGAATTCAAATACGCCACCGCGTCCATTGCGCATTCGCAGCCCGTGCCGACGGCGGTCGCGATTTGCATTTTTAGCTCAGAGCGCACGTCGCCTGCGACGAAAATCCCCTGGGGCAGGGCGTTCGGCGCCAAGCGGCCCATTGCGTCGCGCTTTATATCTTCGGTCAGATAATCGGTATTTGCCTCGTGCCCGATTGCGACGAAAACCCCGCTCGCTGCGATTTTATCTCCGCCCGTTGTTATTGCAAAAGTTACTCCTGACTCGTCGCCGCCGACCTCGGCCAGTTCGGTATTCCAAAGGACGAATATATTGCCGGTCGCGTTTATGCGATCTACCAAGATTTTCTCGGCACGGGCGAAAGAATCCTTGCGATATACGATCTTGACGGACTTTGCGATGTTGGCAAGGTACAAGGCATCGTTCAGCGCGGCGTTTCCGCCGCCGATGACGATCACGTCGCGGCCGCTGTAAAAGAATCCGTCGCAGGTCGCGCAATAGGAAACCCCGCGGCCCAAGAATTCGCGCGCGCCGGCGATTTCCAGCTTTCTGGGACTTGCGCCGGTCGCGATGATGACGGCGCGAGACTCACATTCCTTGCCGTCGTCGGTTATGACGGCAAATCCGGAGTCTTTGGTTTTGATCGCTTTCGCGGAAGCAAGGATGACCTTTGCGCCGAATTTTTCGGCTTGAAGTTTCATTTTCTCGGCAAGTTCCAATCCGCTGCCCAAAAATCCGGGATAGTTTTCCAATTCCGCAATTGTCGCCATTTGCCCGCCAAGCGTATTTCCGCCCAAGACAAGCGCGCTTTTTCCGCCGCGCGCGCAGTATAAGGCCGCGGTTAGGCCGGCCGGCCCGCTGCCAAGAATTATAACGTCGTTCATATTTTTTCCTTTATAAGCGGGGAAAGCATAGCATAAAGGCGAGGGGTGGGCAAATAGAAAAAATCCGTCGCGCCGCGACGGATTTTTAACGTTTCACTTCCGAGATAAAATAACCTATTTCTTTGTCTTGCCAGTCATGAGTAGTTCTTTTCCGCGCGTCGTATTTTACGACCAGTTCTCTTACTTTATCAAAGGCGCCGAGCTTATCCGGATTCATTCCCGGCGCATGAGGCATCCCGGCGGGGATATGGTATAACAAGCCCGCTTCCGCGCCAACGTTCAGCCCGTTTGCCGTAAGCTTGACAGAGTCAATCTTTTGATTCGCGGGCGACGTGTGAATTTTCTCGAATTGCAAGCTGCGCGGCCAAAGCGCTTCCAAGCAATTTTCTTCGGATAAGGCCACATCGTCCGCCTGATTGAATTTGCCCCATTTAAGCAGGCTTTTATCCAAAAGAAGTATGGTTGTTTCTCCGGATAAAACCAATCGCAGATCGTCATACTTCTTGTGCATTTCGAATCGCGAGTCCGCCAAGGCCTTGGTGTGGTATTCCAAGGCGATGATGCCGGCGAAAGGGTTGCCGTTGTTGTCGGCGAACCAATATTCGTTATCGGGCCTGGCGGATAAGAACTTGAAAATGTGGTTGAAATTGATTTTTCTTTCGAATGACAGTTTGTGCAACAATCTGGCGAATCTTAAAGCCTCGATTTCAAAGCTCCCGTTCCCTTGTTTGAATTCCTGCTGTTCCAGCGCCTGGAACGGACCGTATGTTAATTGCATCTGTTTGATCCTTTGTTTTCGAACAAGTTAGCAAATAAATATGATTTGTCAACTGGAAACAATAATCCCGACTTTTTTCTTTAGTGTTTCGAACCGCAGCTTTTTGCGCAGGTTATAAGAGCACGCGAATTTCAGCCAGCCGTGCGCCGCGGCAACCTGGCCGCGAATGCGCTCCGCGTTTGCGGGTGCTATATTTTTCATCTCGCCGATTTCCAGCATGCGCGACTTTATCTTTTTCAACGTGCGCTTGCGCAAAAGGACGAAATCCTTGAAATGCCGGTATCCGACAAAGTCCAGGCCGTTCGACACTGGAAAAATCTCGGCCTTGGAAAATATCAGCCCCAATCGCGCGGCCAGAAATTCTCGGATTTTGTCGCGCCACCCGCGCAGTTGGGCATTGTCGTTTGAAAACAGGCAAAAGTCGTCGCTGTATCGCAAATAATCTCGCACGCGCAATTCATGCTTTATATATATATCCATTTCGTGCAGGTACAGGTTTCCCATCCATTGGCTGCAGAGGTTTCCTATGGGAAGGTTCTTGCCGCCTGCAGTTGAGTATATAATGTCATGCAGGATGGCCAGGATATTCTCGTTGCCGGGCGGAAGAGACTTCTTCACGATTTCATACATTATATTATGATCGATGCTGGGATAGAATTTTCTGATGTCGCATTTCAGCACGTATTGATTCCGGCGTACGAATTGCATGGTGCGCCGGCTGGCGGAGTGCAGGCCGCGTCCCGTGATGCAGGCATAAGAATCTCGGATGAATCCGGCCTCCCATATCGGGGCAAGAATATTCATCAAGGCGTGATGAAGCAATCGGTCGGGGCAGAAAGGAAGAATGTATATTGTGCGGCGCTTGGGATCCGTGATTTCCATGGTGCGATAGGGCGAGGTCTTGAACCCTCCGGCGATGACAAGCTGGCGCAGGTTTTCCAAATTCTCGTCCGCGTTTTTCAAGAAATGCGCGATAGAAGGCTTGGTCTTGCGCCCGCGGGTTGCATTTTTCAGCGCAAGCGCGAAATTTTCATGGGATATAAAATCAGACCAAAGCGAAGTCACGAGAACGAAAAATATTTATCTATGCGGACGATGCTGGTGCGGAACGGGATTTTATCGGCGTACTTTTCGCATTGGTCGATAAGAACGGCGCTGCCGGTGAAGAGTATGCACAGCTCGCCGTCCATTTCGAATTGCAAGTGCAGGCACATTTCGCCCGCGTTTTTTTTCGAAGCGATGATTTTGTGCCCGCGAACGGTGATGGGCTTGTTCAGGACTTCGTCGATGCGGCGCTTTCTGCCGTCCAGGGCAGGGCGGCTGTCGGCGAAGTCAGAAAAGGAATGGATTTCATCGGTCATAGTTGGTTCTTTTTTTGTTTTTTATTTTTGCAATTTTTTGTAAAACAAAAAATTGTCATTGCGGACCCGGTTTGTCATTCCGGCGAAGGCCGGAACCGCAATGACAAAATCACTTTGCGATTTTGTAAAAATGAATCAAAGCCGCGGCCGTTTGCGTTATTGCACCACAGGGGGCCTGCCACCCGTAGCGCGCCAGCGCGAAGGGTGGCGGCTTTCCCGGTTATCGTGTTTTCCCGGGGCCTGGCCCCAAGAAGGTCGCATATCCAGCCTTGTGTGTCGGCTATGGCGGGGAAACCCCGCGTCCCCCGGGTTGGCTAAACTTTTGACAACAAGTATCGACGAACCGGCGAACGCCCGCCCAGAGATTCGTGCCCTCGTTCAGGTTGTTCGACGAGTGGTTCAGCGCGTTCTGCGCGCAATTCGAACGGTTCCTGTTCCAATCGCCCAGCGAAACACGGCGGCAAACCAACGGTTTTTTGCGATATACGGCCTGTGGCCCAGTCTGGGAATTTAGTCCGATTCGCGCCAGCGATATATTTTGCGATTTGACAAACAATTCTATAGATGTTTATTATTAAAGCCGTCAAAATGGGGAATTTGCGCGAATTTTTGGGAATGACAAAAATAAACGGCAAAAATTGCTTGACAAAATAATAAGTTGCGGTACAATTCGCGGGCAAACAACCAAAGGATATAAAAATGTCTAATGAAAAGCCGAAAACGTTGAAGCAGCAGATTGCGGAAAATAAAGTTTACGAGTTCTTTTTTCGCGGTCATAAAAGCTTGAGCATTAAAGTCAAAAATTTGGAAATTCAAAACAAAGAATTGGCCGCAAGGTTAGAGCGGTTGGAATCCCAGGTAAAACCCCTTGATCTGAAAGAAACAATGGCAAAGATGACGACGATCATCAACCAGAACAGCCAACTTGTGGGCTATGCGTACGATATCATTAACGGTGGGGATGGAGTATACAGCAACAATGCGGATAATTTCTACCTGAACACGGCGTATGGCGACAATAACCATACCATATATAAAGACCAGGCGGAAATGAAGCGTGCGAAGAAGTTCGTGGATAATCAGCCGGAGCTGAAAGATTCAGATTGGAAACTGTGCGGAATAACCGCCGGCCCTGGGATTGGTATCAAGGAAAGCACATACGCAAAGAAAGTAAAGAAGACAAAGCTGGGGGAATCGGACGGCGCAGTAGCGATGTATTATTTGTATAACACGAAGACAGGCGAGATAGCAAGATTGTTTGAGGATAAAGATGAGGATGTTTCGCTGGGCGCTTGGAACAGGGCCCGTTCGGATTGCGCGCAGATCGCGCTGGACCACTCGTCGCGCAACCTGAACGAGGGCGCGGATCTCTGGGCGGGCGTTCGCCGGTTCGTCGAGCAACGTGTAAAAGAACTGAACGCGAGAAAACGGTAAACGAAAAAACAGTAACCGGAATGAAAAATCGCCGCAATCGCGGCGATTTTTTATTTTAGAAAATTTTTCGTAAGAAAAATTTTTGTCACTCCTGCGTAGGCAGGAGTGGGTCTTGAAAATATTTCCGAACTTCGCTATTCTCTTTTTATGAAAGAATTCAAAGAATACAATTTTTGGGTTTATATCATGTTCAATGAACGCGCTCAGGCAACGTACATCGGTATGACCAACGATTTAGAACGTCGTGTTATGGAGCATAAACTGGGATTGATAAAAGGAAACTCGCAAGAACACAATACGAAGAAACTTGGTTATTACGAATGGTTTCAATATGTTGATAAGGCGATTGATAGAGAAAAAGCGCTTAAAAAATGGAAACGGGCTTGGAAGTATAGATTAATTGAAACGATGAATCCGGAATGGAAGGATTTGGCGGCGGAATTGGATGAAATCTTGCCCAAAGAAGGAATGACTGAAGAATTTTTTAGAAAGCTGGATTGTGGGGAAATAATAGTGAAAGGTTTATAGGCTCGCTTACGCTTGCACTGTCTGGGCCCACTCCTGCCTACGCAGGAGTGACAAAAGTTTTTTTAAACTTTTGTTAAAAATAAAAACACCCCAACAAAAAAACCCGCGCGTTTGCGCGGGCTTCCTATTTCGCTCTCTCCACGTACTCCAAAGTTTCGGTATTAACCACAACTTTTTCGCCCATCTCCACGAATACAGGAACTGTTATGCGGATGCCGTTGTCCAATATGGCCGGCTTGCCCCCGCCCGCCGCAGTCTGGCCTTTTAACGCAGGCTCGGTCTCTTCCACCGTCGCGATAACCGTTTTCGGCAGAGTTATCGATATCGGGTGGCCTTCCACAAAATTAGCCTTGACCTTCATCTCGGGCTGCAGGAACTTCACTTGTTCCCCCAGCGCCTCAGACGGCATCGTAAATTGCTCGTAATCCGACAAGTTCATAAAATAGCTGTCCGTCCCGTCGCCGTACAGGAACTGGCACTCCACGTCTTCCACCATCAGCTTTTCAACCTTGTCCTCGGACCGCCAGCGGTCGCCGCCCTTGTTCCCCGTGTCGATATCGCGCAAGTCCGCCTGGACGAACGCGCCGCCTTTGCCCGGCTTTACCTTTGTAATGCTTGTCACCGAATATCTTTTCCCGTTATGCGAAATCGCCCATCCCACGCGCATATCGTTTGCCGTATAGCTTGCCATTTGTTGCTCCTTCGTCGCAAATCGTGCAGGTGCAAGTGCAGGTGAATCAGTGCAACAATATAGGTTGTCCTTTATAAAGGACAATATTATTCATATACTCTAATACACCTGCACCTGCACTTTCACGATTTTTCCGCCCGATTATAAAGATTAAGGATGAAAGTGCAAGTAAATCTTTTCCGCGATTGTTTTCGATATCCCGGGCGCGCGCGCTATATCCGCCGCAGTCGAATCCGCAATTTGCCTTACGGAACCAAAGTGATGCAGCAGTGCTTTCTTGCGCGCCGCGCCGATGCCCTCTATCTCGTCCAATGCGCTGGTTATCGCGGACTTGCCCCGGCTGCGGCGATGGAACGAAATCGCAAACCTATGCGCTTCGTCCCGCACGCGCCGCAGAAATAAAAACACAGGCGAATTTTTGGCCAAGCCGCGGTCTTCGTCGCCGTCCGGCATAATAAAATGCTCGTCCCCGTCGCGCACGATGCCCTTGGTCACGCCAAGTATTGCCGCCGCGTCCCCAAGTGTTTTCTTTGCGATATTCCATTGCGCTTTCCCGCCGTCCACGATGATAAGCGAGACGCGAGACGCGAGACGCGAGACGCGCAGGTCGTATAACGACGTGCATTGTCCATTATAATGGACAGTATTATTCATATTTTCTGAATCCCGCGTTTCGCGTTTCGCGTTTCGCGTTTCGTCCTTTTGCGCGAAGCGCAAAAGGAATTCTTCCATCATCGCGATGTCGTTCCCGGCGCGCGCGTTATCCTTTAATTTGAAATGCCGATATTCCGATTTCACAAAGCCCGCGCGGTCGAAGGCTATCATCGCGCCGACCGGGCTTTTCCCGAACAAGTGCGAGTTGTCGAACACGAACGCTTTTTCAATTTTCATCCTCAGCCATTTTTCCAGCGCCGCGAACGATTCGGAAAAGTCGTCAGCCTTTTGTGCCCGCATACGGCCGCGGGTCGCGGTCGCGCTTAACGCGGATATCTTATCGCGCAGCTCGGCCGCTTTTTCAAAGTCCATCCTGTCCGACGCCGCCTGCATTTCCTTTGATAATTCTTTCGTCGCCGATTGAATGTCGCCGGATAAGATACGCCGCGCGAGTTTTACATTATTATCATAATCTATGCTCTGCGCGCAAAGCGCGCATGGCGCGCTGCACCGCCCGATCTGATGCAACAGGCAAGGGCGCGCCCGGTTTCTCATAAACCCGTCCGTGCAGGTGCGCACCTGGCATACTTTCTGTATCGTCTTTATCGCGTCGTTCAGGGCGCCCGCCGACGGGTACGGCCCGAACACGTCTTTCTTTTGCGATATCTTGCCGCGGAACTTCACCAGCCGAGGAAATTGGTGCTTCGTCAGCGCCAGCATCGGGTACATCTTCCCGTCCGTCAGCATTATATTATATTTCGGCTTTTGGGTTTTTATCAGCTCTTGCTCCAGCACCAGCGCCTCGGATTCCGTCGCGCATCTTTGCCATTCCACGCGCGCGACCAGGCTGCGCATTACTCTTTTGTGCCATTCCAGCTGCGATATGTCCAGATACTGGCGCAGGCGCGCGTTCAAGTTCTTTGCCTTGCCCACATATAACAAGACCCCAGTCGCGTCGTACATCATATATACGCCCGGCGATTTAGGACTATGTTCTATAAGATTGCTAAATTGAATAATCATCGCTTTTATGATACAATCTTGTAAGTAAAAAGCAAATCGAAACGCGAAACGCGAGATGCGCGACGCGTGGGTTGGCGCAACAAAAAGGTTTGATATGAGAAAATTATATGATTCACTACGCGTTTCGCGTTTCGCGTTTCGCGTTTCGACTTCTGACAGCGAATCTGGCAGAAGCATGATTGAAATGCTGGGCGTTCTGGCCATAATGGGCGTTATAACCGTCGGCGCTATTACTATGATTACCGCCGCCATGCGCAGCCAAAAGCGCACCGCGCTGCAGGACGAAGTTGCGCAGATAGTCACCGGCGTTCGCACCATCCTGGGCGAATACGACGACTTTTCAAATCTGGACAACGGTACCATATTCGCCGCCATCGGCATGTCGGACAAGAATCCGTACGGCGGAAAATACTTGCTGTCCGTGAATCCGTCGGACTTGCGCCAGTTCATTCTGACCATAGACGGCCTTAACCCGTCCGACTGCGAGTACTTCAGAGTAAAGGCTTGGTCTGATTCTGTCGGGTACCAGGCGTCCAACGGCCGGTCCGGCGGCGCGACCGCCATCCCGAACGATTGCAAGGGGCCCGCAGGGCAGAACGCGGTTCATATAGTATATGGGGAATAAAACAGGTAGGAAGTAGAAAGTAGGAGGTAGGAAGTAAAGAATGCAGATATCCCACCTCCTACTTCCTACTTCCTACTTTCTACCTTAACTATGCGCACACAAACTGTAATCTCTTCCACTGAAGACGGAATCCGTCTGAAAAGATGGGTCAAGAGGCACTATCCGCGAGTTTCTGACGGAGAATTTCACAAGCTGTGCCGATCAGGCCAGATGCGCGTGAACTCCGCGAGGTGCCATGGCGATGAAATTCTGCATTCGGGCGACGACTTGCGCATTCCGCCTTTTCTTGCCGCGCTGCAGCAGTCCCCTCAAGCGAAAAGCCAGGAATCCGGAATTAAATTTTCTCTGGCCGACCTGGAAAAATTACGCAAGCTGATAATCCATGACGATCCGGACTTCGTCGCGTTCGACAAGCCAGCGGGTCTGGCGGTGCAGGGCGGAACCGGGATAAAAAAATCGCTTGATAAAATGGCGGCGGCATTGTTCCCTTATGACACGATTCTTCCCGTGCACCGCCTGGATCGCGAGACAAGCGGAGTGATAGTCTTCGCCAAGAATCAGCGCGCCGCTCAGCACCTGGCGGCCCAGTTCAGGGACAAGTCCGCGGCAAAAGAATACCTGGCGCTGCTGCGCGGAAGCATTCCGGTCGGCCGCGGCGTTTTGGATACCTTTATGGCGAAAGGAAAAGTCCTGTCGTCGGATGAGGCGGATGAATTTCAGCGCTTGAGTGGCACTCGCCCGCAGCGCGCGATTACGAAGTACGAGGTCTTGGGACGACTGCCCGGAGTCCTGACCTGGGTGCGGTTTGCGCCGCAGACCGGACGCACGCACCAGTTGCGCCTGCATTCGGCATTCGCGCTGGGCGCCCCGATAGTCGGCGATACTTTGTATCGCCAGAGCACAGAGCACAGAGCACAGAGCACAGATAACACAATCTTGGATTCCATGCTGGATTCCAACAAATTGTTCCTGTTCGCGCACAAGCTGTCGCTGAGGCATCCGGTAACGAAAAAGATAGTGACAATTCGCGCGCAGATGCCGAACTTTATGGCGAACGTCGCGAAGTTTTTGGAGTTTAAGACAGAATAAAAATGAAATTTGTACTGATGCGATTTTTTAAGCGCGACTTCTTTCGCTTTGCGCGCATCTTCGCGATAGTTCTTGTCGGGCTGGTCGTTTCGCTGTTTGTCGCTCTGTCGCGGGTGAATCTTGAAACCCTTCGCGGCGAGGTCGCGCATGCTCTATCAAGCGCCACCGGGCTGCCCGTCGAAATCCGCGGCGAGATTCATTGGAAGTTCTCGCTGACGCCTCGCGTCGTCTTGTCCGACGTAGCGATTCCGGCAAAGGATTGGGCCGCCAATGAAGACGGCGTCCGCATAGATCAGGTCGAGGCGAGAATAAATCTTCTTTCGCTTTTGGGTACGACGGCGTCCGTCAGCGATTTGACACTTGTAAACCCGCTGGTATATCTGGAGGAAAACGCCGAGGGCGAATATTCCTTGGAGTCTTCGCGCGTTCCCGCCTTCGCGGGAATGACAAATACGACTAATCAAGAAGACGGCCCGGCAAAATTTCCCTTTGATTCGGATTGGGGCATCGATTCCGTCAAAATGGAAAACCCGAAGTTCGTATTCATCGACGCGGGCGGAAAGACGGAGTTCGAGGCGGAAGAAATCTTTCTGCGGTATAAGAAGACCGACGGATATATAGAATACGTCGGGCGTGTCGCGCTGGACGACGGGCAGGAATATTCGTTCATCGCGTCATTGCTGCCTTTGGACGCGGCGCGCAAGGTTTATCCCGTGCGCGTCGCGATCGCGAACAAGCTGACGCCGGTTATCGCGAACTTGGCGCTGGAGCAGACGTCAAAGCTGCCCATAGATTTTATAGTCAAAGGAAAGATTGCGGACGCCCAGGCGATTTTAAAACGCTTTGATCCGGATGTTCCGAAGATTGCTCCGATGACGTTGAACATTTCCGGCGGTATGGGGCACAGCAAGCTAACGCTGCATCAGTCTTCGATATCGTTCGGAAAAAGCGACTTGTCGGTTTCGGGCAATATCAGTTGGGGCGGCAAGAAGCCCATGATATCCGCGAAGCTGAGATCTAAAAAATTCATATTGGGCGAAGTTTTCACAGAGCTGTACGGCACCGCGAAGACGCCTTGGAAGCGCCCGAACCGGCCGCTGAACGTGTTCAAGGATACGCCGCTTTATTCCGAATACCTGAACCTTGCGAACGCGGATATTGCGGTCGATCTCGCAAGCTTGGTCATGTATCGCAACTTGTCGGTTGAGAATATAAGCGCGCGCGCGAATGTTAAGGACGGCGAGCTTTCCGTTCGTATGGACGCCGGATTCGCGGGCGGAAAAGTTCGCGCCGCTTTGCTCGCCTATGACGACGAAGGCGCGGTTGTCGCGCGCGGAGCGGGGATGGGGCAAGGCATTCAGGCGGGAAAGATACTGGAAAGCGTGGGCGAAAAAAATATCATAACAGGCCTTCCGGCGGACTTCGAGTTTTATCTGCAAGGACGCGGAAAGGACTTGTCCGAATTGATGGCAAGCGTCGCCGGCCCCCTCCAAGTGCGCAGCGTTGGGGCCGGAACCGCACTGCCGGACGCGGCGGAATACTTGTACGGCCAGGACTTTCTGACATCTCTGCGCCATAGCGTGCAAGATATGGTGACCGCCAAGAACAAGTATGACAAAGTCGATGTTTCATGCGCCGTCGTAAACTTGAAAATCCGTCGCGGAGTTGTCGAGACCGAGCGCGGAATCGCCTTGCAAACCTCTGCCGTGAATATGCGCGCGGCGGGCAGGGCGGATTTGGGAAAAGAAACTTTGGACGCGTCGATGGTATCGACGCCGGTGCGGGGGTTGAAAATCAGCTTTACCGGCAATATAGTGAATTCTATGGAGTTCACCGGAAACATGGCCGAGCCCGATATCAAGTTCAACGGCCGCAGCCTTATAGAGCGCACCGCCGCCACGACCGGCATCGGAATGATATTGCTTGCGCCTTTTACCGGAGGGCTGTCCTTGGTCGCAGGCGCGGGCATAGGATTTCTGGCAGGGGACCTGCTGAGCAACTGGCTGGAAGACGATCATCCATGCGATACCGCGATTAAAAAAGGCGCGCCGGAAATCAAAGGCGATCCGGAATTCATAAACCGCCCGCTGTCGGAATTAGTTGCTGAGATGATAAAGTAAAAGAGTAACGCTCGCTTCGCTCGCAGAGTAAGAGAGTAATAGAGTAAAAAAAATATCTACAACTCTTCTACTCTCTTACTCTGCGAGCGAAGCGAGCGAATACTCTAGCAAACGCAAAGCGTTTGCTTACGCGCTGTGTCTTTGAATCGCTTCCGCGATTTCTTCAAGCGATGCTGTGCTGGGCAGCGGAGATTCGAACCATATGTTCGCCGTACCGGAATGCATTCTTCCTTTTTTTGGCCAATAAAGCCCCGTATCCAATCCGACCGGCACAATCGGCAGCTTCAAGCTTTCCGCAATGAACAGCAGGCCGCGCCGCAGCTTGATGCCTGCGCCGGGCCGCGTCCGCGTGCCTTCGGGAAAGATTACCAGCGTCATTCCGGACTTGATTTTTTCCGCCACGCTATCCGAAAGCCGGCGCATATAAGTCGCGCCTTGCTTGCGGTTGACGGGCTGCATACCCAGACGCCAGAAAGCCCAGCCGTAAATCGGTATCCACATCAGCTCGCGCTTTATGATAAAGAACGGGTTCGGAATATGAGCCATCAGAACAGCGGCCTCCATTATCGACATGTGCTTTGACGCGATTATGGCCTTTCCGTCGGCGCGATTGTGGTTGTTGGGCTTGACCGGTATGCCGTCGATGCTTGCCGCGGGATGATGAATTTCATACTTGATGCCGGCGGCAACGCGCAACAGCCACAGCACGCTGAAAGCAACGCCGACAGCCACGCGGCCGAGCAAATCTTTTAATGGAAGCGCAAGCAGTATCGCCGGCGTCCAAAGCAGGAACAAGATAAAAAGAAGAAGATTAAATAAAATTGTTCGTAACATGATGGAAATTATAAAGGAAAAAAAGCGGAGAGGGAAGAATAATGTTGTTATTTAATAAACTGGATTGCTTCGCTGCGCTCGCAATGACAAGGAAGAGTAGAACAAGGTGCAGAGCCTGAAACAAACACCGAATTGTCATTGCGAGGAGCCCGAAGGGCGACGCGGCAATCCAGTTAAAAAAAAGTATCGGCGAAGCCTACACTTTTTTCCATTTGCCATCAACGTGTGACTTTTTCCCAATAGAATCCGGTGCCGGATCCGCCGGCGGCATCAACGCCCGTGCCGTTCGCGCCGTTGCTGGTAAATTCGCCATATCCGAGCATGCAGGTAACCTTTGGATTCTGTCCCGCGCGGCAGGCATACGGTATCTTTGGAATCATACCGTTCGAACCTCCGTTGCCCGCGCTGTATTCAATGGTGGCGACAGGAATGCTTGGAAGTATGTTGTTATAAAATTCGTTATTAACTACTGTGTACGCATCCGGAACTGCAACATACATTTTGTCGTCGGTGTCATTAAGCTGGATCGGATAAGCACGACATTCACCCTTCATCCCTGTCTCGTCCACAAGACAATCGGTCTCTGTTGCGCCCAGATCTATACCAGGATAAGGATTAAAGAATAATTTTCCGCCGCCCAGTTTAGTCGTCGTCGCGGCAGATATGCCTCCGCCGCTGCCGGAACCGATTGCCTGCCATTGAGTGCCGTCGAAGATGAGCTCGTAAACTGCGGCATTCAGCGGATTGGACGGACTTACCGCGGCGGCGTTCACAAATATCGGATATTGGCCGAGGAGTTTAACTCCGCTGGTTAAGTTCAAAGCCGCGGCGGATGTCGTGCCGGCATGAAATTTCACGACCAAGCGCGCGCCTGGGCCCGATACCATGGTGGGCACGATCTTTGTCGTTGTAAGAGTATAATTCGGCGCGGTTCCGCCGGTCTGCCCATCGTAGAAGAAGAACCTCGGGTCGGCTTCATTTGTTGCAACATCTTGAATCGCGCCAATAATCTGCCATTGGGTTCCATCATAGATGAACTCGTAAACAGCGCCTTTCAACGGATTGGTCGAGCTGATTGCAGCGCCGTTTACAAATATGTTCTTTGCAGTGAGATTGACGCCATTCGCAATAACGGTCAAAGTTGCGGCAGATGTTGCGGTTCCTTGGATTTTTGCAACCACGCGGGCACCAGCCGCCAATGGCGAAGGTATGACTTTTGACGTGGTAAGAGTATAGCTCGGCGCCATTCCGCTAATCGTGCCGTCGAAGTAGTTGAACTTCGGATCGGTTTCGTATGTCGGAACAACTGTGCTCAAATCCGGAATAGTATCCGTGCCAATCGCTTGCCACTGAGTCCCGTCATATATGAATTCGTAAACCGCGTTCGCTTTCAACGGATTGGTAGAGCTGACCGCCGCACCGTTCACAAAGATGGCCTTTGCCCCCAGAGCGACACTGTTCGAGGTTACATTCAAAGTGGCTGCGGCCGTTGCGGCGGCATGTATCTTCGTAATGACGCGCGCGCCGGTCGTCAGAGTTATCTTCTTTGCAGCGGCGGTGGTAAGAAGGTATGTCGGGGCAGTCCCGGTGGTCGCCCCAGCTGTCCCGTCAAGGGCGTTGAACAGCGGATCGGTTTCAGTGACAGTCGGCGCCGCCGGCAGAGTAAATGTAACTTCCCCAGAATCAATGACATGTCCTTGATCATTTCCCTCTATATATGGAACGGTAAATGTGCCGCCGAAGGCCAATGTTCCGCCGGAAGTCGGACCGTATTGCCCAGGATTGCCTGATGCGGAATGTTCGTACGTATCAAGTTGCTTTGCGTACCATCTGTTGTTCGTGCCATCGTAAGTGAATGAATGTGCCCTGTACGTCCCCAATGAGCCCGCATTCACGGCCGCGCCAGTCTCAGTATGGAAAATCGGCCTCGCGGTCTGTCCGCCAACAGACAATGTCGCACTGGCGGAGTTCATCTGGTTCACAGTAGCGAACACAACCGTTCCGTCAGCCATATCCGCCGCTGTAAACGTCGGATATGTGGTCGCCAGAGTGTAAGCCGCCGCCGTGCCTGCGGTAAGGTTCCCATTAAACGCCTTAATCTTGGTGTCCGGAGCAGTTCCAGTTATATCCGAATAAGACAACGTCCCCCAAGTCGGCGCACTGGTTGCTCCGGTGGATTTCAAGACATTGCCAGATGTGCCGCCCCCGGTCGGAGCATAGAACGCCGTAATATCTCCGCTGTTCAATCCCGCGTTGTTCAGATTAACCCGCGTTAACGTATTCGTATCAAGCTGCTTTGCGCTCCAGTTCGTGCCGTCGTAAGTGAATGAGTAGGCGACATTCGCAACCAAAGCGCTCGCCCCCGTCGCCGCGCCGTTCAGCATGATGGTCTTCGCGCCGGTAGAATTCACATTCAAAGTCGGAGCAGCCGACGGATTCGTCGCGTTCAATGTAGCGAACACCACCGCGCCTGCGACCAAATTCCCCGCCGCAAACGTCGGCTGCGTTGCCGCGAGCGAGTAAGCGTTAGTCGCCAAGGTAGTAGTTGCCCCGTTGAATGATTTGGCCGCGTTCGTCGTAACATATGTATTTATATCGGTGATGTCGCTGGTGCTCAAAGTCCCCCAAGTCGGAGCACTGGTCGCCCCGGTGGATTTCAGAACGTTGCCTGACGTGCCGCCCCCGGTCGGAGCATAGAACGCCGTAATGTCGCCGCTGTTCAATCCCGCGTTGTTCAGATTAACCCGCGTTAACGTATTCGTATCAAGCTGCTTGGCATGCCATCTGTTATTCGTGGCGTCATACGTGAACGAGTAAGCCGTGTTCGCTATCAGCGCGCTCGCCGCCACAGCAGCCCCAGTCGCAGTATTGAAAATCGGCCTTGCAGTCTGTCCGCCAACAGCCAGCGTCGCACCTGCGGAGTTCGTCTGGTTCACAGTTGCGAACACAACCGTTCCGTCAGCCATATCTGCCGCCGTAAACGACGGGTATGTAGTTGCCAGAGTGTAAGCCGCCGCCGTGCCCGCGGTAACATTCCCGTTGAACGCCTTGATCTTAGTATCCGTAATAGTCGGCATCGTAAACGTTCTTGTCGCCGTGCCTGTGATTGTATGGCCCTTCGCGTCGACGGAGATATACGGCACTGTAAATGTTCCCCCGGAAGTCAACGTCGCATTCGCCGCCGGACCGTAATTTCCAGCCGTGACGGTGGAGTTGTCATGAGTGATGCTGCTTCCGCTTACGGTAATCGGCGCAGTTCCGGTATATGTCGTGGCGGCGGGACTGTTGATAGTTATATTGCCAGACGCATCCGATATGACGGTAGTCGCGCCGCTGCCCGCGATTTTGTGAGTGCTTACCACTGCGCCGTTCTCAACGGCGTTCAAATATGTGTTGCCGTTCGTAGAAGCCGCGTTCGCGGTTGCCCCCGTTGTCGCGCCGACGATATTTTTTGTCTGCAAGTTCGGCGATAAAGTCGGCATGGTAAATGTTCTGACTCCGCCGGCGGTCGTATGACCGGCCGCATTGACCGTTACATACGGAACCGTGAATGTGCCGCCGCTTGCCAAAGTAGCATCCGCGCCCGGACCGTATGTTCCAGCTCCGCCGTCATTGGGATGAGTGTAAATCGCCGGCATAGTGAATGTTCTGGTCGCGCCGGTGGTCGTATGCCCATTCGCATCAACTGTTACCTGCGGAACTGTAAATGTGCCGCCATAAGTCAAAGTCGCATTCGCAGCCGGACCGAATGTGCCGTTCGCGCCGGCCGGATGAGTGAACGCCGCCGGTATCGTAGGCATGGTCATGGTCTGAGTTGCTGCCGCCGTGACGTGGCCCTTTGCATTAACGGTAACTGACGGAATCGTAAACGTTCCGCCGGATGTCAAGGTCGCGGGCGCGCTGGGCCCGTATGCTGCGGCCGTTACGCCGGAGTCGTCATGAGTTATGCTGCTTCCGCTTACGGTAATTGGCGCGGTGCCGGCATAAGTCGTTGTCGTCGGCATAGTGACGGTATTCTCTCCCGCCATGCTCAAACGACCCTTGGTATCGACAGTGAATTTCGGAACTTTAAAGCTTGCTCCGGATCCGGACGCATCCGCCGTAATGCCGTAAGTTCCGGCAGCCGCGCCAGTCGTGGTCAAAGTCGGGTTAGGATAAGTTCCGGTCAAATCGCCGCCCGCAGTGCCCGTAGCCGTCGGCGTCGCAGGCATAGTGAATGTTCTTGTCGCGCCAGAAGTCGTGTGCCCGCTCGCATCGACAGTTACTTGCGGAACGGTAAATGTGCCGCCGAATGTCAACGTCGCATTCGCCCCCGGACCAAGCGTAGCGTTCGCACCACCGGTCGGATGAGTATAAACCGTGTTTGTATCCAGCTGCTTTGCATGCCATCTGTTATTCGTGGCGTCATACGTGAACGAGTAAGCCATGTTCGCAACCAAAGCGCTTGCCGCCACAGTCGCGCCGGTCGCGGAATTCCAAATCGGACGCGCTGTCTGCCCGCCAACGGATAACGTCGCGCCGGCGGAGTTCGTTTGGTTCGGAGTCGCAAACACTACCGTTCCGTCAGCCATATCCGCCGCCGTGAACGCAGGATATGTGGTCGCAAGAGTATATGCCGCCGCCGTGCCTGCAGTAACGTTGCCGTTGAACGCCTTGATCTTAGTATCCGTAATAGTCGGCCTGTTAGTCAGGTCATCATAACTTCCTGTTCTTGCCACAGTATGCAAAGTAAGAGTTGTAGCAGCTGATTGATCAACAGTCGCAAATTGTCCCGGAGCTGTTGCGGTTGCGCCATATGCAATATTAATCGCTGCATTGTTTGCAGCCGCGGGAATCGAGGGCATAGTAAACGTTCTGGTCGCGCCCGAAGTCGTGTGCCCGGCAGCGTTGACGGTTACTTGTGGAACTGTAAACGTGCCGCCGCTTACTAATGTTGCATCTGCTCCCGGACCGTACGTTCCAGCCCCGCCGTCGTTGGGGTGAGTATAAGCGGTCGGCGCGGCCGGCATGGTAAATGTTCTTGTCGCGCCTGTTGTCGTATGCCCGTTCGCATCGACGGTTACTTGCGGAACTGTGAATGTGCCGCCATAAGTCAGTGTCGCGTTCGCAGCCGGTCCGAAAGTGCCGTTCGCGCCGGCCGGATGGGTTAATATAGTCGGCAAGGTAAATGTTCTTGTCGCGGCGCCGGTCGCATGTCCTGTCGCATTGAGCGTAACTTCCGGAACAGTAAATGTTCCGCCCGAAGCCAATGTCGCATTCGCGCCGGGACCATAAGTTGCCGCCGTAACGCCGGAAGTATTATGAGATACAACAGTACCGGTCACATTAATAGGCGCGGTGCCGGTATATGTCGTAGGAGGCGTATCCGTGCTGCTGATGGTTATGTTTCCGGAAGCGTCGGAAGTAACAGTAGTCGCGCCGCCTCCAGCGATTTTGTGAGTGCTGACCACAGCGCCGTTCTCAACAGCATTCAAATACGTATTGCCGTTCGTAGAGGCCGCATTCGCAGTCGCGCCGGTCGCCGCTCCGACAATATTCTTCGTTTGCAAATTCGGCGCGGTATTAGTTATGGTCGCGCCGGTTATGTTGATGCCAGTGCCAGCAGTATTTGGTATCGTCGGTTTGTTCTTAATATAATCAGCCGCACCCGTTGTCGCCTGAGCCCAGTCAGATTGCACCTGCGGCAGGGTGCCAGTAATATCAGAGTAAGACAATGTCCCCCAAGTCGGAGCGCTGGTCGCCCCGGTGGATTTCAGAACATTACCCGAAGTGCCTCCTGCTGTCGGAGCATAAAAGCTCGGCGTCGTAGTCCCAGCGTTGTTCATAGTTATAGTCGGTATTGTCGGCTTGTTCAGTATCTGCGCAACGCCACTGCCTGCATTCCAATCGCTATTAACCTGAGCCGCTGGTATCGACGGCTTGTTGCCCAGATCGTTATAGCTTCCGGTGCTTGCCACAGTATGCAAGGTCAAAGTACTATCGGCCGCTTGATTGACGGTCGCAAAGTTCCCTGCAGCCGTTATGCCGGTCGTCGCATATGCTATTTTAATCGCGGCATTATTTGCAGCCGCAGGTATGCTTGGCATAGTCATGGTTTGCGCAGCAGCAGCAGTGACATGTCCTCTTGCGTCTACAGTCACGCTGGGAACGGTAAACGTTCCGCCAGATGTCAAAGTCGCGGGAGCGCTGGGCCCATATGCTGCGGCTGTTACGCCGGAAGTATTATGAGACACGACAGTACCGGTTACATCAATTGGCGCGGTGCCGGTGTAAGTCGTATTGTTATCCATCCAAGGCACGCTGACGACTGCTTTCCCGGCCGCATTTTTCTGAACCGTATAAACCTTGCCCGCGGTGCCAGTCGTTCCCGCGGCAGTCGCCGCAGTGCCCATGACAGTGGTATCGATGGACGGGTCGGTTTCGCCGGTCAAGAAAGTCGAGCCCTTGGTCGCAGTGATATGGCCCGCGCCGTCGTCGGAAATGCTTGTAACCGCATTACCGGCACCGGTGGTCGTTGTAGTTATGCCGCCGAGTATGTCTGAAATGCTCTTATCATTCTTTACGATGGGGCGATTATTGGCGTCAAGCGTCACGACCGCAATCTTGGTCGCGGCGTCGGCAGGGTTGAACCTGGCGTCGACGTATTGCTTGGAGGTAACTATGTTTATATCGGCGCCCATTGCCGGCGCGACGAACGCGGCGATAATTAACGCGACCAAGCTGATTTTCCGGCCTTCTCTCTTCACAGGGCATCCATTCCTAAATATTAGTCTCTGAATTCTATCAAAATGCGCGAATCGTGTCCAGTGGAGTTTTTATTTTGTTTGCTTTTTATTTGTTATAAGATAAAATCGCCGTGCCTAAGGAAAGGAAACATTATGTTAAAAAAAGCAAAGAATTTATTCGCTCGACGCTTCGCGTCTGCGCGTATCCTCGTAAAGGCAATAAATTGCCAACTCGGATTCTTTATTCTTTATTCTTTATTCTTTATCGGCGCGGCACGCGCCGAATTAAAGGTCGATATTATCGCCGGCAACGTCTCGCCCATACCGATCGCGATTCAAAAGTTCGAGGCCAAAGACGCGAAACTGGCCGCGACCCTGCGCGAAGTTGTGGAAAACGACCTGAAATCCACCGGCTTGTTCCATATCGTAAAGCAGGCCGCGCATCCTAAACTCGTAAAAATGGACGAAATGCCGGTTTGGCGAGACTGGGAAGCGATAAAAACCCAGGTCATGGTGCAAAGCCGGCTTACGGAAACCGCCGACGGAAAATACAGCCTGCAGTTCTATGTCTGGGATATCCAGGGCAAAGAACAGATCGAAGCCCAAGTCCTGGTCGCGCCTAAGAAATCCGCCCGGCGTCTCGCGCATATCATGGCGGACAGCATTTATGAAAGATTGACCGGCGAAGTCGGGTATTTCGATACTCAGATAGCCATGACGACCGAGACCGGGGAGATGGGCAACCGAACCAAGCGCCTTGCGATAATGGACAGCGACGGATTCGGATTCCGCTATATCTCGGATGCGAAAACCATGGTTATGTCGCCGCACTTTTCGCCGAACATGCAGACCATAGTATTCCTATCCTATCGCGACGATAATCCGATGGTCTGGACGCTGGATATGAATACCGGCGCGCAGCGCAAGCTGGGGCAGTTCGGCGGGATGACATTCGCGCCGCGCTTTTCGCCGGATGGCGGCAAGGTCGCGATATCCCTTGTCAAGAACGGCGCCACGAACCTTTACGAATACGACTTGGAAAACAGCAAGCTGCGCCAATTGACGTTCGGCGATAATATCAATACTTCGCCTTCGTATTCCCCGGACGGGAAAAAGCTGGCGTTCAATTCGAACCGGTCGGGCAGCCAGCAGATTCATGTGATGGACCTGGGCGACTTGTCCGAGCAGCGCATAACATTCGGCAACGGGCGCTATGCCACGCCCGCGTGGAGCCCCGACGGGAACTATATCGCGTTCACGAAGATAGCGGACGATACCTTTTTCATCGGAGTGATGTCGCCGAAGGGAAAGAACGAGAAAATCCTTGCCGGAGGATGGTATATGGAGGCCCCAAGCTGGGCGCCGGGCAGTCGCCGCGTCGTCTATTACGAAACGGAAAAATACAGCGATACCGAGCGCGTCAGCCATATCCGCAGCGTGGATATAATGGGGCACAACACATATGATATAAAGCTGCCCGAAGGCGTCAACGGGCTGGAGCCGACCTGGTCGCCGAAACTCCCCTAGGCCAAATGAAGAAATTGCCGATATTATTATTGTCAGCCGCTCTTTTGTTCTGCCATTCTGTTGCTATTGCGGCGCGGGTCAAGGCCGAGCCGCTGCCGCCCGTGCCGGCAATTGCGGGATATATAATTGACGGCGATACTTTCTCGGCCAAAGTAAAACTTGAAAACGATGCGAGTGTGTCGGTACGCGTTAGAATACTGGGAATAGACGCGCCGGAATTGTCGGGCGAATGCGACAAAGAAACTGAATGGGCGCATAGATCACGGAATAGGTTGGTTGAATTGTTGCCCGAAAACTCGGAAATATACTTAGTTAATGTAAAAGACGATAAATATCTGGGAAGGATTGATGCGAATGTAAAACTTAGCGATGGGCGCGATGTTGGCGAAATAATGCTGCGCGAAAATATGGCAATTCCATATTCCGGCGGCAAACGCCAGCCCTGGTGCGACTAAGCGGATTTTTTTGTTTCTTCTATATTGGCCAATGAAAACAGGACCGAGGATATAAGCGACTGATAGGGCACATGCTGCTCGTCCGCCAGCTTTTTTATGCGCGTCAAAATCTCTTCCGGAATTCGCATATTAATGACGCAATTAGATTTGTTAAAGGCGCGATAAACGGCGTACTCCTTTAACAAGGATTCAATATTCATTACGAATAATTGCTGCATAACGTTTGGCATATACAGACTCCTATACTGATGACGATACAAGTCACTATACCAGTGTATTTACACTTGTCAATACATTTGTGATGGCGACCGTCTATGCGGCCGTAATGACGCGTGTATGGGGATTAGTATTGTATTGGAGATTATTATTCGGTACGCCGCTTTTCCATTCCCAACCATGTCGCGATATATTTCGCGTATTCCATGCCCCAGCGCCAAAGGCGTTCAGAAGGGGGCATTTTTTGCAGTCTTACCGGGCACGGGATTACAGTCGCATCCGGCAGTTGGCGACGTATCAGCAGCAGAGACCGGTTCATATGATCTTCGGTCGTGACGATTACTATGCGTTTCAGATTTTTTTCAATCGCAATTTCCCGCACGGCCAGCGAGTTTTCATAAGTCGATTTCGATTCTACTTCTATATCCACGCGGTTTTTGAATTGTGCCGGGATAAGCTCCGCGTATTGATGCCCTCCGACGCCGACTATCTGCAGTTTGCGATCGGTGCGGTATTCCAGCAGCTTCATCGCATAAGGAATCCTGCGCACGTCGCCGGTCAGAGCGAACAATGTATCGTCGCCGCGGACATTCGCGCATTTTGTGGGAGTGCCCAGCTTGAACGCCACCGCGCCGCCGGCGATGATGAGTAGGATTAGTAAAGATGGGGTAAGTAATTTCATTGATTTACGATTTACGATTTACGATTTACGATTTTACTCCCAACAAATCGTAATTTGTAAATCGTAAATTATTTATCGCCCAAAATCTTCATCGTTGTGCGGCGCGCCAACCATGCCGTCAGCGCGATTATTAGGACGGGCAGCAATACGATCAGGGTCCATCCCATCGCTGGCACATGCATTTGCGCCATCAACCCGATTCGGGTCCCTTGAGCCATGGATGTTATCAAGAAAATCATCGGTACTGCGACAATCAGGCCGATGCCGGCCGCCATCGCGCTGATTTTAGTGATGATAATTTGCATCTGGGTTGCCACGAACGAATCGCTTGCGCCGATTTGAGTTAATATTTCCAACTCGCGCTTGTGAATCAGAGTTATATTGCGCGTGATGTATGAAATGCAGAGGCCTATGGCGCCCAGAACCATAATCATGACCAAGACCGAGATTCCCATAATCTGCCATCCGGCGCGAGTAATATTTCTTGCTCCGGCGGCATGCGTGATGAAGCGCGCGCCCTGCAGGTTTTTCGCAGCATCGCCGAAGCTGCGCAAGTCGGATGAGTTCGCGAACTCGACTTCTATCATCTTCGGCAAATAAGCGGATAACGCATCGCTGCTGCCCAGCCAAGGGCGCAGCATTTTCGCAACTTCCTCGTCCGGAACGACGTTTGCATGCTTTGCGTTCCTGGACAGTTTTTGCGCGGCGTCGAAGTCTCCGCCCGGCAAGACCTGAACCGTCGCGAAAGTATCCCACCGCGCGTTCCATTGCGCGACTCCGGCGCCGATTCCGACGGTAACGCCCAACGCAAGCGTCGCAAGGAAAGTCAGCAATGCTATCAAAGCCGTCAAGAATATGGCTTGCTCGCGCACGAAGGAAAAAACCAGGGGCCGTTTGTTCCTCATTTTTCTTCTCCCGCCAGTTTTGAAAATTCCAATTCAAGTTTTCCCGATAGCTCTTCGAAATAACTTTTATCGCGAGACGCGAGACGCGAGACGCGAGACGCGCCAGAATTTTGAGATTTAGATTTTTTTTCAGTTGGTTCTGTATCATCGACACGCGTTTCGCGTTTCGCGTCTCGCGTCTCGAATCGCACATGCTGGTTTTCGACATAAATCTTTGGGAACTTGTAAGTGTCCATCAGGCGCTGGCTGTGCGTTGCAAGAATGATGGCAGTGCCGAAGTTCTTGTTCATCTGCAAGAATAATTCCATCAGTCGCGCGGCCGAATCGTCGTCCAGGTTTCCGGTCGGCTCGTCCGCGAGTAAGATTTCGGGCTGAGTAATGATAGCGCGCGCGACCGAAACGCGCTGCTGCTGTCCGCCGGAAAGATTCAGCGGGCGCTGGTTTGCGTACTGCGCAAGTCCCACCCATTCCAAAGTTTTCGCGACAAGTTTCTTCACATACTTTTCATCTGCGCCGCGAACGCGCAAGGGCAGGGCGATATTGTCGAAGACCGACAGGTGCGACACCAGCGAGTACTCTTGGAACACGATGGCCATCTTGCGGCGAAGCGCGGTGATGTCGTCTCGCGACATTCCGGTTGTGGTCTTTCCGAATAACTTTATCTGGCCGCGTGATGCGGGGTGCAGCATATATATAAGGCGCAAAAGGGTGGTCTTGCCCGCCCCCGACGCGCCGGACAGGAAATAGAAAGCGCCGTTGCTGATATTAAAGGATACGTCGGACAGGACCTCTCGCCCGCCTTCGTACCGCGCCGCAACGTTTGCGAAAGAAATCACGGTATTTTGTTCCACGCGCGCAGTATAGGAAGTAAATAACAATTAGTAAATATAAATTTTGCATATTGTTATTCACTGGATTGCTTCGTCGCTTGCGCTCCTCGCAATGACAATGAAGAGCAAAAAGGGCACACAGCCTAAAACAAACACCGAATTGTCATTGCGAGCCCGCAGGGCGCGGCAATCCAGTCGCCACGGCTGCTTCGCGCCTCGCGATGACAATACTATTGCTAACTCCAAACAAAATTCCCAAGCTCGTACCACAGGTCTTTCCATTCGGGATTCATCGATTCGATTAGTTTCAGCTTATTTTTTCGCGATCCGGCCTTGATTTGTTTTTCACGGAAGATGGCATCGTTAACATATTGATAGCTTTCAATATAGCCTAATTTGTCCGCCCCGTGTTTTTCTGCGAATCCAAAAGGCTTTTTGCTTTTGTGCTCTTCAGTTCTGCGAAATATGTCGCGCGTCACGCCGGTGTAAAGAGTCCCGTTGCGTTTGTTGAAAAGAATATAGACATAGTAATGATGTTCTTTCATATTTATTCTCTCCCTTGTCATTGTTCGCTGTGCTCCGCAATCCACTCCTTATTGTCATTGCGAGTCGCGGCGTAGCGAAGCGAAGACGGACGAAGCAATCCAGTGAATAGTGTATGATTCCTTTTTATTGACTGGATTGCCGCGTCGCGCTTACGCGCTCCTCGCAATGACAAGTCGGCGTTTGTTTTAGGCTGTGTGCCTTGAACACACTCCTTATTGTCATTGCGAGCCCAACGGGCGAAGCAATCCAGTTGATGATTAATACATAATATAGGATAAAATTCCCAACAGGACAACGGTATTTTACGCCAAGACGCTGAAATTACGCGCTTTTCACGTTTAACCATTATTTTGATATGTCAAGCATCATAAATTTGCAATGCATTGGGATTTTTTTCTTGACTATTGCCATCAGGAATAGAATACTGGGGCCATATTCCTAATAGGAAGGGAATTACTAAACAAAAACAAGGAGAAACCTTATGAAAAAAATAAGTCTAATCGCACTTGTGGCTGCGGTCGGCATCGGATTTAATTCCGGCGCATTCGCGGCTGCGGGCGATATAATGGTTGACGATGGTTCTGCATCTGCTATGCCCAACCTCGGTGGTGTACAATTATCGGATCTTGCTACGACCGCGCAGTTAGCGGGCAAAGCTGACGCCGCGACAACCTTAGCTGGTTATGGCATTACTGATGCTTACACCAAGGCTGAAGTTGATGCCTTTGGGGCTTCGTTAGAGTCAACGTTAATGGCAGCCGGTCTGGCCGCTTGGAACGCTGCGGAAGCCGAACTGAGCATGCAGATGGGCTATGATTCAACAACTCAAGACTTCAAAGATGTGTTGAACACTGGCGGAACCATTGACGGTGCGCAAAATGTGGCCGAAGCTATCAATGCTTTGGACACCGCGATGGACACCAAAGCCAGCACGACTGACTTGGCCACTCTTGCATCCACGCTGCGCGCAGAAGGCGAAGCTGCCTGGGACAAAGCGGAAGCATATATGGGTTCGCAAATGGGCTTTGACTCCACGACTCAGGACTTCAAGGATGTGCTGAGTGCCGGTGGCGTCATTGACGGTCAAACAACTGTAGCCGGAGCGCTCAACGCTTTGGATGCCGCGTTCGATGACTACTATACCAAGAGCGAAGTTATGGCGCTTGGCACGGCCGCATGGGATAAAGCAGAAGCTTACATGGGCGAACAGTTGGGCTTTGATTCCACAACCCAGGATTTCAAAGACGTGCTGCAAGCTGGCGGAGCCATTGATGGTCAAACGAGCGTCGCGGGCGCCTTGAATGCTTTGGATACGGCTCTTACCGACACAACGCTTGCATTGTACACCTATGCTGACGGAGTAGGCGCAAGCACTCTGACAGCGGCCAACACCTATGCTGATGCTGCGGTTGCGGACTCGGCTCTGTTGCTGTATACCTATGCCGACCAAAAGAAAGCTGAAGCCATAACGTATTCCAGCACTTATGCTGACGCTGCTGTTGCGGCATCCGCGGCTTTGCTGTATACCTATGCCGACGCTGGCGACGCTGCCACACTGACGGCTGCGAACACCTATGCTGACGGCGTTGGCGCGGCCACCTTGACTGCGGCGAATACCTACACCGACGCGGAAGTTCTTAAAGAAAAGAACCGCGCGATGGCTGCCGAAGGCGACCTGGACTTCTCCGCTGCTAACAACGTGGGCGTTCAAGACGCAACCAACCTGACCGAAGGCATACTGGCGCTTGACAGTGTTATCGGCGACGTGTCCAAACTTCAGGATGCGGCGGATGGCAGCGACTATCGCTCTCACCTTGACGGCATAGACAACCTGACGGATGCCTTGCTTGCCACCGAAGAAAAAATCGATGACATAATCCGTCGCGATGGCGGCAAGGATTCGGGCTCCAGCAAAATCCACATCGGTCAGAACTCTGTGATCGTCGACGAAGACACTGGTTCGCTGGTGTTCAACTCGGGCGCGGTCGGTGCGGAAGACGAAGCCATCAAGACCTTGTCTTACTTGGCGACCGGTGCTGAAAACGTAATGGATCCGACCACCGACGGCGCGTACAATGTCGCAACCGTTCTGGAAACCGGCGATGTGCGCCAACTGCGCGCGGACATCCAGTCCGGCATGGTCGCGAAAGACTACGCTTTGAACCTGACGAACTCCATCAACTATGTGTATGAATATACTCTGGCTGAAATCGATCGTCTGGACAACCGCGTCGATGACCTGAGCAAGGAAGTTCGTTCCGGATTCGCAGGCTTGGCGGCGATGTCGGCGTTGGTGCCGAATGCTCGCTCCAGCGGCGATACTCAGATCTCCATCGGTACGGGCGGCTATCGTGACGCCTTCGGCGTTGCGCTGGGCGCGTTCCACTACATCAACAACGGAACCTTGGTCAATGTCGGCGCGTCATACGCCACAGGCGACAAGGCCAACGTTAGCTGGAGAGCCGGTATAACCTTTGGGTTCTAATCCAATCGGAATCATGAGATTATAGAACAAAAAGCTTGACACCTCAAACTTTTTGTCTATAATCTCAGGTGAACCAAAGGAGCTGACTATGAATCCGAGCGTAAAAGCATTAGATTTTTTGCGTTATTAGCAAAAAATTGTAATGCGCATCGTGAGGATACATCGTTGCGTTGCAACAGGCTTCTAAACAAAGGGGAAAACAGATGAAAAAAATACTTATCGTTGCCATTGCGGCTATGATTTCGGGCGGGGCTTTTGCTGAAGAAGTTGTCAGCAGAGCGGCCAGAACTCAAGAAGCAACCGGCAGTGCGGTCCAAACTGAAGAAACCAGTAGAGCGGCCAGAACTCATCACTGCCAGGAACTGGGCAACGGCAAGGTTCATTGCGTGAACTGGGTTAACGGCAAATACAACAGCCATTATCACGAAAACTGCAATGAAATCTCTTGCAAGACTGTGCGCGATCGTCGCTAGTCGCTAGCAGCATGAGCAACTGATAGCATTGTCCATTATAAAGGACAACTATTATGAGTTGCGCAGTATTACTAGCGACTAACGACTTTCGACTAGCGACTTATGAAAAGGAACTGCTATGCTAAAAAAATTACTTATAATCGCGTCCGTTATAGCGCTGTCGGCGTGCTCGAAACCCGCCGAGTACAACAAGGCTGACCCGGACGAAAAAATCGGGACCAAAACCCACCATTGCCAGCAGGTGTCCGACACCAAGTCTCACTGCGTGAATTGGGTTGGCGGCAAATACAACAGCCATTACCATGAGAACTGCAACAAAATCACTTGCGAGGGGAAAGAGGTAGATAAAGCCTTGGCCGCGCAAAAGGCAGAAGAAGCAGCAGCTCAGAAAAAGCAGGCTTGGAAAGACGCGCAAGAACTAGAAAAATCGAAAGTGGCAAAAGCTCCGGTTGAAAAGCCGGCGCCCAAAGAAGTGATCGTGGAAGAACCCGTCGAGACTGCGGAAATAGCGTCCGCCGAAGAAACGGAGACTTCCGAAGTCGCTCAGCCGGCGCAAGAAGCGAAACCCGGATGGTGGAAAAGACAATATCAGAAAGTATTTCCGAAAAAATAAAAAATCGCCGCAATCGCGGCGATTTTTTCTGTATGGCCGTGCATCGGTTCCCCTCCTGTGGAGGGGTGCGCGCTGTTATCGCGCGGCGGGGTGGTTCGGGTAATGTTCGTGCATCGTCATAACTTCTTGAAGATTACAAGAACCACCCCGCCCCCTCCGGGGGCACCCCTCCACAGGAGGGGAACACCACATCGCGGACTTTGTTTTTTATTAATAAAGTGATACAATGGCACGGTACAAAGAGACTGCCATGCTGAAAAAAATGTTATTCACCGCAATTGCCGTTGGCGCGTTGGCTGCTTGTGCCGTGCAGGAAAATCCTCCGCCAGAGCTGTTGCTTTTCGACGCCGGCAAGGCCAATACTTCCCTTGATACTAAAGTCGCGATAGAAGATATGTTCCTGGACGTCCCCGTCGTGCAATGCTCCAATGTCATACTGGTCGGCCTGGGCAGCGATTTCGAAAACGAGCAGTTGAACCTGAACATAGGAAACACTCGCGCGGATAAGATACGCAAAGCTTTGGAGCAGAAAGGTTTCGACCGGGACCGCATTACGGTCATCTCCGCCGCGAAGATGGATTCAAGCTATGACTGGGTGGCGATTTATCCCCAGCAAAACGCCAACCGCGCGGTCGGGGTCTATATGGGCCCTCCAAAAAACTGGTACGACGACTTCAGATGCAAGCAGTTGCTGGATATGGAAGACGAGGGTTTTAAATTGATGGATGCGTCGACCTGGAAAACGGCCAAGGCGGATTAAAGCAGCCACATCAGCCATAGTCCCGCCGCCGCGATGATTATCGCGAATAGCATCAATTGCCAAAAATATTTCTTTACGATTACGTTCGCTTGCTCTTGAAACCTCCACAATAAAAATCCCGCGATCGCGAATCTCATCATTCGCCCGATTGCGGTTATTCCCAGATATAAAATCGGGTTGAACCGCAGGAAGCCCGCGCATATTGTCAGCAGTTTGAACGGGACGGGAGTAAACGCCGCGATAAGAATTATCAGCAGCCCGTGCGTGATGAACATCTGCCGCGCGGCTTCGAATTTCTCCATAGTGCTGAAATGTTCGATCAGCCATATCCCGACCGTGTCGAAAAGCCACACGCCTATCATATACGCGATTGCCGCGCCGACAAGAGAGCCGAGGGACGCCGCGATTACGACGCCGACCGCGCGGCGCTTGTTCGCGACGATTGTCGGGGTCATGAATACTTCGGGCGGGACGAACAGGAAAATGGACTCGCACACCGTCAGGAAGAATATCACCCACAGCGCCGCCGGATGATCCGATTTCTTTAAAAGATAATGTTGCAACTTCACAAAGCGTATTATAGACTGATGAGTATGAAAAAACAACATAACAATAACCGGGCGGAAAAGATTTCGTCCAAGGTGCAAATCTTGGCGGCGCAAATACTGCGCGATAACTACGCGGAAGACCCGCTGCTGGTCCGCGTGTCGCTGGTCGGCGCGGAAAGCCATGGCGGCCTGCAATTCGTGAAATTATTCTGGCAGGGCGGCGATGCGTCGACGCAAAAAAAATTGGACTCGGTCAAAAACGCGATAAGGTACGAGCTGGCTGCGCGAATGGATCAGAAATATGTTCCGGATATCAGGTTCGTCTATGACGATACTTTGGAAAAATCCGAAAGGATTGAAAAACTGTTGGAGGCGATTCATGATTAAAGTCGGCGCGAAGTATCGGCATTTCAAAGGCTGCGAGGTAGAAATTCTTATGATTGCCAAGGACTCTGAGACCTTGGAGGACTTGGTCGTTTATCGCGAGCTGTCCGACGGCAGCATTTGGGTTCGCCTTGCAAAGAATTGGTCCGACCAAATTGTCCGCCCCGGAGTCAATCAGCCGCGATTTGTAGAAATCGCGTAAGTTCGCGCCTGTAATTCCCCGCTTTACTTTTGCCGAATACCGGTATATCATTGCCGCAAATCAATTTCTATGGGCATCTGCTCGTATTCACAGGGCCTCGTGTATTTTTATACACGTCGGGTCTGCGAATACTTCGCATCTGCCGCATAGAAATTGATTTGAATTCGCACATAAAGAAAGTAAAAAATTATGACTCAGAAAGACATCAGAAATTTTGCAATAATCGCTCATATCGACCATGGGAAATCTACATTGTCCGACCGGATTATAGAATACACCGGCGGTCTGCAATCGCGCGAGATGAAAGCGCAAGTCCTGGACAGCATGGATATAGAGCGCGAGCGCGGAATTACCATAAAGGCCCAAACAGTGCGCCTGTCATACAAAGCGCGCGACGGACATACTTATCAATTGAATTTAATGGATACGCCCGGGCACGTAGATTTTACTTATGAAGTCTCGCGCAGCTTGGCCGCGTGCGAGGGCGCGATTCTGCTGGTGGATGCAACCCAAGGCGTTCAAGCGCAGACGCTGGCGAATGCTTATCTGGCGGTCGATAACGATTTAGAAATTCTGCCTGTTTTGAATAAAATCGATTTGCCGTCGTCGGATGTATGCGGCGCGCGAGAGCAGATTGCAGATGTGATTGGGCTGGATGCTGCGGACGCGCTGTGTGTTTCGGGCAAGACGGGGACCGGCGTATCGGAATTGCTGGAAACAATTGTGCAAAAGTTACCGGCGCCGCATGGGAACGCAAGTGCGCCGACGCGCGCGCTGCTGGTGGATTCTTGGTACGATTCGTATTTGGGCGTTGTTGTTCTTGTGCGAGTTGTGGACGGCGCGCTGCGGCGCGGGCAGAAAATAAAATTCCTGGCCACTGGCGCGGAATATGCTGTTGATAAAATCGGATACTTCACTCCGAAAATGGTGAATGTAGATGCTCTGCACGCGGGCGAAGTCGGATTTATCATCACAGGTATGAAAACGATTCGGGATTGCAAGGTCGGCGATACAATTGTAGATTCGCGGACGGAAAATCTTTCGCCCTTGCCCGGATTTAAACCAAGCATTCCCGTCGTGTTCTCTTCATTCTTTCCGGTGGAGGCCGACGATTATCCGAACTTGCGCGACGGGGCGGAAAAGCTGGCGCTGAATGATGCTTCGTTTGTGTTTCAGACAGAGAAATCGTCCGCGTTGGGGTTTGGCCTGCGCTGCGGATTTTTGGGCCTGCTGCATATGGAGATTATTTCAGAGCGGTTATCACGCGAATTTAATCTGAATTTAATAAACACGATTCCGTCGGTGTTGTACAGACTGCATTTACGAAATGGCGAAGCGATTGATTTGGAGAACCCTGCGGATATGCCGGAACCCACAACGATTGCGGATATAGAGGAACCCTGGGTTCGCGCGACTATAATGGCGCCGGATAAATACCTTGGCGCGATGATGTCGCTGTGTATAGAGCGGCGCGGAGTCCAGGAAAACATCAGCTATGTGGGAAATCGCGCGGTCTTGGTTTACAAGCTGCCGCTGGCGGAAATAGTTTTTGATTTTTACGACCGGGTGAAATCTCTGTCGCAGGGGTACGCTTCGTTCGACTATGCGCTGGCGGGATATGAAGTCTCCGATTTGGTAAAAGTTTCCGTGCTGGTGAATGAGGAGCCTGTGGAGCCTTTATCGTTCCTGTGCCATCGCAGCTTTGCGGAAAAACGCGGGCGTCAGATTGTGGAAAAATTGAAAGATTTAATTCCGCGGCATCAGTTCAAGATTCCGCTGCAGGCGGCAATCGGCGGAAAAATCATAGCGCGCGAAACGATTGCGGCATTTCGGAAAGACGTTACGGCGAAATGCTATGGCGGAGATATAACGCGAAAGAGGAAATTGCTGGAAAAGCAGAAAGAAGGCAAAAAGCGCCTGCGCAGCTTCGGCAACGTAGAAATCCCGCAAAGCGCGTTTATAAATGCGTTGAAAGTAGGGGATTAGTTATGAAAATAATTGCAATCGGCGGCGGAGACATCGGAAGCAGGCGCTTGAAAGACGGCGTTATGTTTCAGTATCCGGTTGAGACTACCGCTATAGATAAGAAAATTATTGAAATGTCGGGCAAGAAAAATCCGCGGCTGCTGTTTGTTGATACGGCCGGCGGATATCAATGGCCCAGCTATCAAATCGCCGTGGATGAGCATTTCGGACAAGAGCTTGGGTGTATAATATCAAGACTCCCTCTGGCAAACGAAGCGCCGACAGAAAAAGAAATGCGAAAAGTTTTAGATAATACCGACATAATTTATGTGGGCGGCGGCGATACTCTGTTTATGCTGGAACGCTGGCGCGCGACCGGGTTTGACAAGCTGCTGAAAGAATATGGCGAACGCGGGATAATTTTATCCGGTCTATCCGCCGGCGCGGTATGCTGGTTCGATTGGGCGGATAATGAAGACCATATTGACGGCGATTTCTCAAAGCTGGAGATTTTTTCAGCGTTGGGGTTCATAAAGGGCTGGTGCTTTCCGCATTGGGATGATAAATCGGATACAGAAAAGCAAGCGATTATAACTTTGGCAAAGTCGCATGGCATATTGTGCTATGGCGTTGATAATTGCGCCGCGATTGTTTTTGAAGATGGAAAAATGTCATTCGTTTCCAGCAAACAGGGCGCGGAAGTTCATATATTGAACAGCGGAGAAAAATGAGCCATCAATTCTTCTTTTCGCCGCATATTTTGGATAACCTGAGCGTGCCGGCGGCAGGATTTGATGTGGTGCAAGATATTTCGGAACCTCGTCTTCGCCTTTATGTCACCGCGCGCGGCATCAAGACTTTTTTTACCAGAAAACGCGTCCCCCCTTCGCCAGGGCTTCGGGGGGCAGGTCGCGGCAGTGGGCGCGATGTTCGTATAATTATCGGGCGCTATCCCGATGTATCGATCGACGAAGCGCGTCATGCGGTGTCGGAAAAGATTGCGATTGCGGTCAAACCCGCGGTGAAACGCAGCGCGAAGATTACATTCGGTCGCTTGTTCGCAAATTATGCCTCAAAGAAAATCGCCCGCGCGCCGGCGAGTATGAAAAAGCTGGAACGCAGCGTCGCCCGCCATTGGGCGTTCTTGATACCGCGTTTTGTTGCAGATATCACCGTGTCGGAATTGAATGCGGTGCATGAAAACATCGCGGAAACCGCCGGACGCGCCACGGCAAACCGCATGCTGGAAATTATGAAAAGCATGTTTAAGTTTGCCGCCGAGAGCGGCCATATCCGCGAGAATCCGGCCGAAAATCTGAAAAAGTTCGCTGAAAAACGCCGTACGCGCAAACTTTCCGCCGCCGAGTTCTCGCGGCTGCTGTCAGCGATTAAAAAAGAAAGAAGTGCCGCAATCCGTAGCGCGTTTCTGATGCTGGTATTCGGGTTCTCGCCAAAGTCCGCAGTGTTTTCAATGCGCTGGCGCGATCTTGATTTCAACAGCGATACTTGGAACGGGCGGGCACTAAGCGATCCGGCCGTAGTCTTGCTGCGCAATATACCGCAATCGAGCGCATTCGTATTTCCTTCGCGCAAAGGCCATCTGACCGATCCGCGCGCGTCATGGCATAATTTAACCGCAGCAGCAGGCTTATCCGGTATTCAGATGAATGATATTTATAAATTCTTATCGCGGCGGCTGGCTTGGACTGCGGACAGGGAGCATCTGCGCGAAAATATGAATAACGTATTAAATAATCTCGGTTAGAATTGACAAACTCCGCTTTGTTATAATTTGTTATAAATCTTGACACGGGGGGGCTTTGGGTGGTATCTTGTGGAAAGTTGCCCGAACAAAATAAGAGAAAAAAGGGCGCCAGAGTTAAACTCAAAAAAAGGATAAAAAATGAGTACTTTTGATAAAGTTCAAGCCATCATCGTCGATAAACTTGGCGTTGCGAAAGAAAAGGTCACCATGGAAGCCAAATTTGTCGCGGATCTGGGCGCGGACAGTCTGGACGTTGTGGAATTCGTTATGGAAGTGGAAAAAGAATTCAACATCACCATTCCGGACGATGCCGCCGCGAAAATGCAAACCGTGGGCGATGCTGTTAAGTATATAGACGCAAACGTAAAGCCAGCCGCTCCGGCGAAAAAGTAAAAAAACCGCGCATTGCGCGGTTTTTTTGGCACAATTACTATCATTTTCATATTTCTGTATTTTATATACTTTCTACCTTTTTATCTGCATCAACTCATGACGTATTCCCAGAAGATTGTTCCTTCTTTTGGTTCTTTCAATGCCTGCGTCATAGTGAATGGAAAAACTGTTTTCAAAATTATACGATTCAGACATGAAATTTGCCTGACCATCTATAACGCCTAGCTCTCTAGTTACTAAATCAATCATTGCAATTATTTGTTTTTCATCAAATTTTACCTGATATTTCATTTTCTTATCTCCTAATTTGTCGGTTATTATCATATCATAAATCATTTATATTATTTGTCAAGGATATTTTTGTTGGCACTTTATTCAAACACACTCAGTCGTCATCCCGGCGAAGGCCGGGACCTACTGCTGCGCAGCATTATTGATTGCCTGCGACGCAATGGACCCTGGCCTTCGCCGGGGTGACGACCCTTTGGGTCGTTTCTGTTTATACTCTTACAATCCCTTGCAATTTTTCCTTGGATATGTAATATCTGGAATATGTTTTCAATAAAACGAAAGGAATAAACATGACGCGCAGAGTTGTCATTACCGGCATGGGGATAGTCTCCCCAGTCGGCACGGGCATTTCATTTGCCTGGGAAAATATAGTCGCCGGCCGGTCCGGCATACGGAACCTGGACGGTGAAGAATTCGCGGATTTACCCGTGCAAATCGCGGGCTTGCTAACAATCGGCGATGGGCCAGGCGAATATAATCCCGACGCAATCGTTTCTCCAAAAGAACAGGGCCGAATGGATAAATTTATCGTATATGCGCTTGTCGCCGCGGACGAAGCGGTGCGCGATGCAAATTTAAATCTGGAAACGATCGACCTTGAACGCATAGGCGTGCATGTAGGCTCCGGAATCGGCGGCATGACTACGATTTATGAAACCAGTCTGGAATTAAAAGAACATGGTCCGCGTCGCGTTTCCCCGTTCTTTGTGCCAAAGTCGATTATAAATCTTGCGGCCGGGCATATTTCCATAAAGTACGGGCTTAAAGGGCCTAACCTGTCGATTGTTACGGCTTGCGCGACCGGCACGCATTCTATCGGCGAAGCTGCGCGTCTTATAAAATACGGCGACGCGGATATTATGATTTGCGGTGGGGCCGAAGCAGGTATCGGACGATTGGGTATGGCGGGATTTTGCGCTATGCGCGCGCTTTCCACGCGCAATGACGAACCGACGCGCGCGTCGCGTCCCTGGGATAAAGGCCGCGATGGATTCGTAATGGGCGAAGGCGCGGGTATTTTGGTGTTGGAAGAATACGAGCATGCAAAAGCGCGCGGCGCAAAAATTTATGCCGAGGTCGCGGGTTACGGAATGAGCGCGGATGCCAGCCATATAACGGCCCCGGCCGAAGGGGGCGAGGGCGGCTTGCGCGCAATGCGCGCGGCGCTGAAAGACGCGGGGCTGGCGCCATCTGCGGTGGATTATATCAACGCGCACGGAACATCAACACCGGTCGGGGATCCGGGCGAATTGGAAGCGGTAAAAACATTATTTGGTGATGCGCCGGTTTCAATGTCCAGCACGAAGTCGATGACGGGACACTTGCTGGGCGCGGCGGGCGCGGTGGAGGCTATATTCAGCACTCTGGCAATCCGCGACCAGATTGTTCCGCCGACAATTAATCTGGAAGATCCGGAAGATGCGGTTGGCAATTTCGATTTAGTTCCGAATGTGGCGAAAAAACGCAAAGTTGAAGTCACACTTTCGAACTCATTCGGCTTCGGCGGCACGAATGCGAGTATAGTTTTGAAGAAGGTTTAATTTTTCACAATTTTTTGTTTTACAAAAAATTGTCACTCCGGCACAGGCCAGAGTGGGTCTTTAAGACCTTTGGCTCGCTTGCGCTTGCGGTTCATAGACCCTGTTCCCGCCTACGCGGGAATGACAAAATTTTTCAAAGAAAAATTTTGTTAAAATATTATTTGGGAAATTATCCTTCCGTTTGCTCAATCTCTTGGATATTTAAGATAATTATCCCTTTGACATCTGCATCGCGGGTTGCTTCAAAGTCGCGGATTTCTTCAAATAAAGTACCGGAATCCTGATATTTCGCCATGCCGGAAACTTTGATTTGAGTATCGCCTTTGTAAGACGAGATGAACGCTTGGCCGTTTTCGCGGATATTTTTCTCTGACTTGCCCATTTGAACGTTGGAAAGTATTATGCGGTCTGGTTCAACGCGCGACGGCATAACCACGGCAGCGCGAGGATTTCCCGTATTTGATGCGGTTGCGAAGACCACCCACTCGTTTTCATTAATAAAATCAATTTGTTTTTGCGTGAGATTCATATTTTTTCCTTTTGATAAAAATTTAATGAAAAAATCATTGGAAAGCAATAATAAAGTCTGTATCATACCGCGCGATATGAAAAAACGCAAAGCAAAGCGATCTACAAGCAAATGGTTCAGTGCGAAATTTTATTTCAGGCACTGGTTTATCGTGTTATCCGTATTGTTGGCGCTGATCGCGGCGCTGATGGTTTTCTGGTCCCTTGGAATTCGCAGCGGAGTGCGCGCGCCGGTTTCATTTGAGATAAGCCAGGGCGCGACAGTCGGCGGGGTTGCCGCATCCCTTGAAAAGCGCGGCTGGGTAAATTCCGCGGATACTTTCAAAGTTTTGGTTCGGTTGCATGGTGGGCGCGTTCAGGCGGGTCTGTATGATATTCCCCGCGGCGCCAGCCAATGGCGGATTGCGAAGATGTTCGCAAACGGCCACATCGCCAGCACCGTCATAGTTATTCCCGAAGGCTTTACCGTTCGGCAAATAGTCTCATTATTGAACGAGAACGGATTTTTAACTGGGGACGCGTGCCCCTCCGCTTGCCCGAAAGAGGGCGAATTGTTTCCGGATACTTATAATGTGCCAAAAGGAGTTCATCGCGCGGCCGTAGTAAAATTAATGAGCGACAAGATGCAGGAAATAAAACGCAAGTGGGAAATTTCCGGCCGGCGTTTGCCGCGCCCATTAAAGTCTTGGGACGAAGTCATAATCCTTGCGTCTTTGGTCGAAAAAGAAACGCCCAAAGCCAGCGAAATGCCTTTGGTGGCAAGCGTGTATCTGAACCGTCTGCGTTCGAACATGAGGCTGCAGGCCGATCCAACCGTAGTTTATGCCATAACGGACCGGCTGGGCGATATGCAGGGCGCTCCGCTGTTAACCGTGCATTTGCAGATCGACCATCCGTTCAATACTTACAAGAACCATGGCTTGACGCCCGGTCCTATCGCGAATCCGGGTTGGGCCGCCATCACCGCCGTCTTGAATCCCGCGGACACCAATTATTTGTTTTTCGTGGCGGACGGCAATGGCGGGCATAATTTCTCCAACGATTACGAAAGCCACAAGGCCAATCGCGAAATATGGCGCGAGATTAAATCCAAAAAAAATTAAATCGCCCTAATATAATTTCGCGGGCAAAGTCAACACAATTTTTTTAAATTTAGTTGTTTTATCGCATTCGATTTTTTGATATAATGCGACGAATGAAAACAAGGATTTAATATGAAAATCAAGTTCTTTACTGCGCTGTCATTGGGAATATTTGCCCTTTCTGGCGCCGCTTTCAGCGCTAACATCGGCGATGTGTACGGCAACGATCAGGTCGATCGTCCCGTCCGGTCAAGCACCGATACGATGGTCATAAATAACTTCAGCTATGGTCCGCCCAAACCGCGAGCCACCAATGTCGTGATTACTCAGCCGGCGACGGTCAGCCAGCCCACGACGGCTAACCAGCCCATTACGATGTCCTCGCAGCCGACAATGGTCGCACAGCCCGCATACGTGCAGCGCGAAGTTTACCAGGAACAAATCGTTCCGGTGGCAGTCGCGCAAAATGACGTGCGCCCGTCCGTAATGTATCGCTATGAAGAGCCGGTGAGCCGCGAGTGGTACGCCGCGCTGAAGTATGTGCATACTCTGGCAAGCTTTACTTCCAAGCATTATACCGACGGCGTTTTCTGCGTGGGCGGGGAATACTGCACGGACGAGTTTAATTTCAAACCGATGCTGGGATTTGCCGCAAGCGCGGGTATGAACTATGACGCCGAATGGCGATTCGAATTGGAAGGCGGCTATACCGGCGAATATTCGACCAACGCGGACGACGTGTCGTTTGCGATTTCCGCGCCGTATCTTGCGGTCAACGCGCTGTATAATTTTTCCGGCGCGACGCGCAGCAGCCTGTATTTCGGACCGGGCCTTGGCATAGCTTTCCCGACGACGGAAATTCATGCCGGCGGCACCGAAATATTTTTCCTGAATAATACGCATGGCAACTCGAAAGAGCGCGTGGCTTCCCCAATGCTTGCGTTGATGGCGGGCTATCAATGGAGAATCGACGAACGATTCGCTTTGGACCTGGGTTACAAGCTCTATACTTTCAGCGGAACCAAGCAGTCGCTTGATTTCCAACTGACGCCGCCGGCACCAGCCGACATACATACGTTCACCAATAAAACAAGCTGGTTGATAAACAACGCGATAAGCTTGGGGCTGCGGTATTACTTCTAAGTTGTGGCGGCGAGAGAGAGAATAAATGACGAAGTCTTTTGGTATATTCGCAGCGATAATGATATTGGCGGGAACCGGCGCTTGGTCTGCCGGCGCCGCCGTTACCATTAAGTCTGCCGGGGCGCCGGCGGTTAGCGGCGCGCCCACGCCTACGCGTTCTGCTGCGCCGGCAAGGGTCGGCACCGCGCTATCGGGCGCGAGCGCCAGCACCGCGCGTTCCGCCAGCGGCGGAACTGTCGCGCGGAACTCTATCGGCAAATACCTGAATTCAACGGCCAATCAATTAACGCCCGGATCCAGCATAAAGGTTCCGACGGCCGGAGGCGGAAACTGCGTCGATTGCGTTTCTCAGCAACAATATGATTACTTGCTAAGTTTGATAAACGAACTTGAAGGCGCCTGCGAAGGAAAGTGCGAGGGCGGAAAAGGCGGCGAGGACGCTCGCGAGATTATAATCCGGAACAACGGCACATATCTGCAATGGCAGTACGAAGGCGACCTTACTTGGAATAACTTGGTTTCGATATCCGAACTGCAGGGCGATGCGGGTCCGGCCGGCGCCGACGGCAAGTCGGTGGAGATGCGCGTTTTCGGCGGATTTATTCAATATCGTTTGACTGATGGCACTTGGAACAATCTGCTTGATGTCGCATCGATGGGCGGCGGCGAGACTTATTATGGCGGCGTTGCTACCAATATAAACGCAAGCAACGAAATCAATGTGAAGTATAATGCTACTCACTTGGAAGTTAATGCGGGGAACGAGCTGAATGTCAAAACCGGCAGCGTTGGCGACGGAAGCACTGGACTGGTCACCGGCGGCAATGTCTATAACTTTGTTACGAATATAACGGACGGTATGGAAACAGACATCGCCGGCAAGGAAGATGTAACCAACAAGCTGAAGTCAACAACCGGCGGCGGGGCTGGCATAACCAGCGGAGCGACCGATACTCAATATGCATCCGGCAAGGCCGTGTATGAAGCGATTCAAAGCGCGAAAAGCGAATTCGGCGGCGGCGAGATTTACGATGGCGGCATCGCGACGGATATAAACGCAAGCAATGAAGTCAATGTGCGGTATGACAACACTCATTTGAACATTGTCGATAATAAGCTGAATGTCAAAACCGGCAGCGTGGCTGACGGAAACGGAGGGCTTGTCACCGGCGGCGATGTTTATAATTTTGTTACGAATGAGATTGATAACATAGATATCAACAACTATTCTACGGAAATTAACAATATCATAGATAACAGCACGACTGTAACGAACATTATAGAAGAAGTCGGCAACAAGCAGGATAAATCCACAGCTGCATCGGCGACCTCCGGCAACGTTGCGCTTTGGGGCGCGGGCGGCCAGACTGTCACAGGCAAGGGCATCGCGACAAGCAAAGCTGACATGACTTCCAATCCTTCCTGGCTGGTTGAAGGCGGCGCGGTTACGACAGCGATTGCGGATGTGATGTTTGAGGCCGGCGTAGTGAATTCCGTCGGGCTGGAAGCGGGAAGCGCCGACGGCACAGTGGATTTGTATGTGAATACGATATTGCAGGATACCGTTGCGGTCCCGGGCGTCGAAGTTGCGACTAATAAACTGAAGTCAACAACCGGCGGCGGAGCCGGCATAACCAGCGGAGCGACCGATACTCAATATGCGTCCGGCAAGGCCGTGTATGAATATGGGAGCACGATTGAAACAAATGTCACCACCAATGTGACCAATGATCTCACTGAAAACTTTGCGACCTATTTCGGGGATGAAGTTAATAATCTTATAGACAGCAGCACGACCGTGACGAATATAATCAACGATGTTACGGGCAAGCTTGACAAGGGCGCCTTGGAAGCCGGCGCCGCTATCAGCGCCGCGGACCTGCTGGACGACAAGGTTACTGTATTATATGACGGCGCGCGCCACTTGGGCGTCGACGGCACCAGCAAGGAATTGTATGTAAAAACCGGCACTGTCGGCGACGAAGAAGGCGGGCTGGTTACCGGCGGCAACGTTTATAACTTTGTTACGAATATCACGGACGGGATGACGACGGACATCAGCGGCAAGGAAGACAAGGCGAATAAATCCGACAGCACGAACATTGCGGCCGACTTGGCCAATGGCGCCAAAAAGGAAGTCAATTATCCGACCATCGGCGCGGTCAAGGCTTTGATCGACGCCAATCCCGGAAGCGGCGCCGAATATATTGCCGGGGATTTTGTAAGCATAACGCCCGGGACCGATGCTAATGAAGGCAAGATGGTTGTCGGTACGACTTATACTGCGGGCAGCAACATTAATATAAGCAGCGCTGGCGTTATCAGCTCTACCGGCGGCGGCAGCGGAGATACTTATACCGCCGGCGACGCGATAGCGATAGATGCTGGCAACGACAATGCAATCAATGTGCTGTATGACGGCGCGCGCCACTTGGACCTTGACGGCGACACGAACGAATTGTTTGTTAAAACGGCAAGCGGCGGCGTGGACGAGAATGAAACCGGACTGGTAACAGGCGGAGATGTCTATAACTATGTCACCAACGAGATAACAAACCTTGATGTCAACAACTATGCTGGGGATATCAATACTATCATAAACAACAATACCACGGTCAAGAACAAGCAAGACAAGCTGACGGGTTCTACGGCGACTGCGGCAAAGGGCAAGGTTGCGCTGTGGGATGCGGGCACCGGCGAGCAGACGTCCGGCACCAAGGATGTCGCGACGAATTCAACGGATATGCAGGCTAATCCGTCTTGGCTGGTGGAAGGCGGCGCGGTGACGGCTTATGTTGACGAGGTAATAGACGGTTTTTCCGGCGGCGATAACGCGAACAAGCAGGATAAAGGCGTGGGAATGACGCCCGGCGCGGTTGCGACCTGGGGCGCGGATGACGGCAATGGCAAGAACTCCACGGCCGGTCAATTAGCGATTGTAAATGCGGGCACCGGAATTGTGGAGAATGCCACGGGTCTTACCACCGGTCATGCCGTGTACCAGTATGGGGAGACTCTGATTAACGAAGTCGTTCCTGGGGTTGTAGAGACGCTCACAGGAAATAAACAGGATAAGTCCGAAGATTTGACGGCGTCCGAGGGCAACGTCGCGATCTGGGGCACGGACGGCCAGACTGTGACGGGTAAAGGCGTTATTGATGCGGGAACCGGGGTTACGGGCTCCGCTGCGGGTCTGACCACCGGCAAGGCGGTTTCGGAAGCGGTCGGCGGCAAGGCGGATAAAGTTACCGGCGGCGGCACGGACGGCAAAATCGCGGGACTGAATGGAAGCGGGAACTTGACCAGCACCGGAATCGACGCGGACAGGGTGATTCAATTGCCTACGGCGGGAGAGCTGGGCGCGGACGGATACTATATGATACTGGTGAATAAGGAAGCCGGCGAAGTCGCGGGCACGTCCTATATGGGGATCTACTAAGAGATAAAAACCCTCAGATGCGAATTGACAATTCGCCTGAGAAAATACTAGGATAAAAAACGGAGAAAAAACCAATGAGAAAACTGATACTGACATCGCTGGCGGCACTGTTTGCGGTGGGCGCGGCGAACGCGGCATTGCTTCCGGAACCTGGTGTGGTAAGTACGACCACTTATAATGCCAAGGTCGGTGACTCGGCGGATTTGGGCGACTTGGGCGACGGTGTTGTCATTCCCGCGATAATGGAAATCAAGGATGCGATCTCCGACGAAAGCGGTGATATAATAAACCTGGGCGACGAGATAACGATTATTACAAACGCGCTGGGTAATAAGCAGGACAAACTGACTGCCGGTGCGGCGCGCAATACCGCTGCGGGTAAGGTCGCTATCTGGGGCGGAACCTTGGGCGGAACGGATGGTACCGGTCAGACCGAAGGCGCGGTTGAGATGATTACCGATTATTCCGGAATTGTGGAAAATGCCACAGGTCTGACAACCGTCC